>Ga0079305_1000627_pt1 | contig 69248 bp, 58 predicted proteins | sample LMS_cellobiose_e_FD_79183 | JGI IMG/M metagenome (GOLD analysis project Ga0079305, IMG submission 79183) | Rumen-fistulated moose microbial communities from Alaska, USA - LMS_cellobiose_enrichment | ecosystem: Host-associated > Mammals > Digestive system > Stomach > Rumen fluid ...
CAGGAATAGGCGGGAATGAGCATTGCGGCCCGGACGGGCTGCGGAAAGCGAGGGGGCCTATCGCCATGAAGAAAGAGAATAGACTATCGCAGGCTGGCGCAAAGAACGAAATTGCGGTGGCTTGTTGCGTTGGTCAAATCAAACAAAATAGAAGTCAAAAATTTGTGTGCATTTAATACTTGATTTTTCCCACGTCGGTTTTTTTGCAAAAAAACAGTTGCAAACCCACGGGGCTTATGCTATCATAACTCTGTTAACCACCCAAAGAGATCGGAGGAACCTCAAAATGAATGCGATCGGTATTATCGGCGGGATTTTGATTTTGGTGGCGTGCTGCCTGGTGATTGCCTGCATTTCGTTGATGGAGGCCGGTTCCGGCCTTGGCACGATCGCCGGCGACAGCGGCAGTTTCTTTGACCAGAACCGCGGCAAAACGAAAGACGCGATGCTCAAGCGCGCGGTGTGGATCGGCGGGGCTTTTCTGGCCGTAATGACACTGCTCGTCCTTTTCTTCGGCTGATTTTCAGAGATCAAAGCGGCGCGGCCCACAGGGCCGCGCCGCTTTTGTATCCCGAAATGCTCAGGCGGCGTGATGCCGCGCGTTGACGATGCTCCAGACCGTCAGGGAGCCGAGAACGATCGCGGCCCCGATGAGCGCGAGCGGCCCCGGAACCTCGTGCGCGAAAATTGCGACCCAAACGGGCGAGCAGATCGGCTCCACCATCGCAACAAGCGCCATCGCAAGCGGCGTGCAGCGCTGCGACCCGTAGGAGAAGAGCACATAGGCGACGCCGAGTTGGAAGATGCCGAGGAACAGGCTGCTGCCGACCGTCGTCGGCGTCAAAAGCGGGGCGGTGGACAGCAGGAAAGGGAGGCCGACCGCCGCGGTGAACACCTGCCCGACGATCAGCCCGCTGATGGCGGTGTGGTCGTCCTTTGCATCGGTCGAGGTCAGAAAGACCCCCGCAAACGTGACGGCGCTGGCGAGCGCCACCAGATTCCCGACCAGGCCCCGCGGGGAAAGCGAATCGAGAAAGAACAGCACGATGCCCAGAAATACGCAGCCCGTTGCGATCAGGTCGCGCCGCGGGGGATGTTCCTTGCGCACGAGGATGCCGTAGAGGATGACGAACACGGTCGCCGTCGACTGCAGCACGATCGCGTTCGCGGCTGTCGTCATCTTGTTGGCGATGACGAACAGCAGCATCGTCAGCCCCAGAAAAACGCCGGATCGAACCGTCTGCCGGTTCACCAGGACGCGGCGCCGCTTCTGCAGCAGCACCATCGCGGCATAGAGCACCCCCGCGGCCAGGGCGCTGCGCACACAGGCGATCGCAAGCGGATGCCACGGCAGCAGTTTGATGAAAACGCCTGCCGTGCTCCACAAAAGGCCGCAGATCAATGTGTAAAAAAGGCCGATCGGCTGCGAAGTCCGCAAGACGAAGCCCTCCTTTTCCGGTTCCAACCAAATCCGCTTTATTGTAGCAAATCGCGCGGGCGTTTGCAAGCGGCGCGCGGTTTTTCTTCCCTTTTGGGCGAAAATGCGCTATAATCGGGTCAAACACAGTTCCCCTGCGTTTTTCGGGAGGTGGGCCGATGCAAAAAACCGTCGCAATCATTTTGGCGCTGGCATTTTTGCTGGCGGGCTGCGCGCAGGAACCGCAGAGCGCGCCCGAGCAGCCGCGGCCGCGGCAGACGCGCGCGCTGCAACTGGCGGTGCGCGAGGCCGTCTCCGAGGATGCGATGCGGGGGATCGAAGCGTTTGTCGAAACGGCCGCCGCGGTTTCCGAGGGCGCGCTGCAAATCGAGACGGTGCGCTGCGCCGATCCGATCGCCGCGCTTGACGCGGGAAGCGATCTGATCTTCCTCTCCAACGCCGAAGTTGCGCGGGCGAACGGCGATTTTCTTTCCTACGCGTCGCCGTTTTACTTCCTCAATGAGACGCACCTTTCCGCGACGCTCAACAGCGGGGAATTCGTCTCCCGCATTCGCGACAAGACGCAGAGCCTGCTCGGCGCCGCCCCGCTGGCGGCATTCTACGGCGGGAGCGGCATCTTTCTCTCCAACGAGAGCGAAGGGCTCGATACGGTCGAAGGATGGGAGGGGATCCGCATTTTCATCGGGGAGGGGAACGATCTTCTCTCCGTCGTGCTTGAAAAGTTCGGCGCGTCGGTGACCGGGCGCGCCGCAGAGACGCTGATGGACGGATTCCTTTCCCGCAGTTTCCGCACGATCGAGTGCGACCCCGCCGAACTGCTGCGCCTCACGGGCGATACGATCGGCGGGTATCCGGTCGTCGCCTACCGCACGATGCATGCCGCGCAGATCGACTGGCTGATGCTTTCCGCCGAAGCGGAGGTCTCCCTCTCCGCCTGGGAACAGGCTGTGCTCACCGAAGCGGCGGCCGCGGCGCTTGCGGCGAACGATACGGCCGTCACCGCGCGGGAAGCGGCGGCGTTCGAATACGCCGAATCGCTCGGCGTCGCCGTCTACGAGATTGACTACGACGCGTTTTGCGAACAAGCGGACGAGGCGTTTCTCTCCGCCGTGCGCTACCGCAACCTGTGGGATTGGGACCTGCATAGCAACGTGCGGGATTTCGCCCGCCTCAACTGAATCGCTGCACAAAAAGGCGTCCGCCCCATCGGGACGGGCGCCTTTTCTTTGAAAACACAGGCGGGAAATTGACATTTCCGCAAAAAAGCCGTAAACTCAAACTAATCGCAGAAATCGAACGGTTCGGGACAATCCCGAAATCCGAAAAACCGATGGGGAGGATTACCATGATGCAATTTGACACGCCGTTCACCAGAATGCTGGGCGTTCGTTATCCGATCATGCTCGGCGGCCTGCGGGGCCACGGCCGCGCGGAATTGGCGGCCGCGGTTTCCAACGCGGGCGGCTTCGGCGTTATCACCGCGGGATGCTTTTCGAGCGGCGCGGAATTGAGAGCCGAGATCGAAAAGACGCGCAGCCTGACCCATCAGCCGTTCGGCGTGAACATCTCCATGAACCCGGGCGTCGGCTCCGATTACGGCGCGCTTACCAATGAGTTTGTGAACGTCGTCTGCGAGGAAAAACCCGTGGCGGTGGAGACGTCCGGCAGGAGCCCCGAGGGGATCATCGACCAACTCCACGCGGCCGGCATCAAGGTGATCCATAAGGTGCCCTCGGCCCGGTTTGCCGCAAAGGCGGAGCGCGTCGGGGCGGATATGGTCTCCTGCATCGGATACGAGAGCGGCGGGCATACGGGCAACGACCTCGTCGCGGGGCAGATCGTGCTGCAGCACGCGCTGGAACTGGTGCACATCCCGGTGATCTGCGCGGGTTCCGTTGTGGACGGAAAAGGGTTCCTCGCGGCGCTGGCAATGGGCTGCGCGGGCGTTACGATGGGCACACGGTTTCTCATCAGCAAAGAGTCCCCTGCGCATCCGGATTACAAAGCGTGGGCCGTCTCGCACGCGGAGACGGACACCATGCTGGTCCAGCGCAGCATCCGCAACCCGCTGCGCGTCATCAAGAACGATCAGGCCATGCGGGTGGCGGGTTATGAGGCGGTCAACCCCGCCCCGAAGATCGAGCAGATCATGCCCCTGATCACCGGAAAGAGAACCGATGCGGCCATGGCGGCCGGCGACGTCGAGGGCGGTCTTTACTCCTGCGGGCAGGGCATCGGCCTGATCCACGATATCCCCTCGTGTGCGGAGATCATCCAAAATATCGTCTCCACCGCACAGGAGTGCTACCGCAATATGGAGCGGATGATCACTGTGGATTAAGACGGAGAAAACTGCATCAGAACCGGCAAAAAGAACTGAAATCGAAGTGAATGGAAAAGAGCACCTGCATGGCCTGTCGCGGCCCTGCAGGTGCTCTTTTGGGATCAAACCGTTTTTTTGCTCTCCCGCAGCAGAGAGGCGACTGCGCGGTCCCAGCCCGCGAGCAACTGCGCGCGCCGCTCGGGCGCGATCGAGGGCGTGAACGTGCGCTCGGTCGCAAGGCGGGATTTGAGTTCCTCGGCGTCTTTCCAAAATCCGACCGAAAGGCCCGCCAGCATCGCCGCGCCCATTGCGGTGGTCTCCACCACCTTCGGCCGCGCGACGGGGCGGTCGATCACGTCCGCCTGGAATTGCATCAGGAAATCGTTTCGGCTTGCGCCGCCGTCGGCCTTGAGGCACTGCAGCGGCATGCCGGTGTCGCGCTCCATCGCGGCGAGCACGTCGCGCGTCTGATAGGCGATGGACTCGAGCGCCGCGCGCACGATGTGACAGCGGTTTGTGCCGCGCGAAAGGCCGCAGAGCATCCCGCGGGCGTACATGTTCCAGTGCGGCGCACCGAGGCCGGTAAAAGCGGGCACGAGGTAGGCGCCGTTCGTATCGGGCACCGAGCGGGCAAGCGATTCGCTCTCGGCCGCGGTGCGGATCAGGCCGAGTTCGTCGCGCACCCACTGGATCACGGCTCCGCCGATGAAGATGCTGCCCTCGAGCGCGTAGACGGGTTCGCCGCTCCTGCCGCAGGCCACGGTCGTCAGCAGGCCGTTTTGCGAGCGGGGGAGGGACGAACCGGTGTTCATCAACAAAAAGCAGCCCGTTCCGTAGGTGTTTTTCGCTTCTCCGGCTTCAAAGCAGGCCTGTCCGAAGAGCGCCGCCTGCTGGTCGCCCGCAATGCCCGCGATCGGGATCGCCTCGCCGTCGATCAGCGCTGTGCCGAAATTCCCGCAGGAAGGGCGGATCTCCGGCAGCATCGCCATGGGGACGCCGAGCAGTTCGCACATGCGCGCGTCCCACGTATGCGAGGCGATGTTGTAGAGCAGCGTGCGCGAGGCGTTCGTGTGATCGGTGGCGTGTACGCGCCCGCCCGTCAGGCAGTAGACGAGCCAACTGTCCACGGTGCCGAAGAGGACTTCGCCGCGTTCGGCGCGCCCGCGCAGACCGTCGATGTGATCCAGAAGCCAGCGGATCTTTGTGCCGGAGAAGTACGCATCGGGCAAAAGGCCTGTGCGCTCGCGGATCTCCTGCGCGAGGCCGCGTCCGCGCAGTTCGTCGCAGAAAGCGGCGGTGCGGCGGCATTGCCACACGATGGCGCGCGATACGGGTTTGCCGGTGGCGCGGTCCCAAAGCACGGTCGTTTCGCGCTGGTTGGTGATGCCGATGGCGGCGATTTCCGCGGCCTTTACGCCGGTCGTGCGCAGCACCTCGGCGAGCGCGCCGTACTGCGTGCCCCAGATCTCGGCGGCGTCATGCTCCACCCAGCCGCTCTGCGGATAATACTGCGGAAATTCCCGCTGGCTGACGCCGACGACCGAGAAATCGCGGTCGAACACGATCGCGCGTGAACTCGTTGTCCCTTGATCGAGCGCGACGACATAGCGTTTTTCCATATAGGCACACATCCTTTCGGCAGTGGTACCCGTTCATCATAGCACAGAAAAAATCCCCGCGCAATCGTTGCATCTCGCGATGCAAGAAGGTAAAATAGGATACAAAGGGGTGAGAAAATGGCGGTCAACCTCGTTTTGGTTCACGATTCGCTCGAAGCGTTCCGCAAGGAAAACTTGACGCGGCCCCTCAACGACGAGGTCGCCATCGAGCCGCTCGCCTGCGAGGATGTGGGCGAACTGCGCCGCTGGCTGTCGGCCCGTGCGGGGCGCGTGGACGGCGTGCTCTTTACCAACGAACTTTTGCTGGACGCCGCGTGCAGGCAGGGCCTGTTGGGAACTTTGCCGTTCGCCCTTGTCACGCCTTCGGGCGGAGACTTGCTGCATATGCTGACAATCCGTTCCGGAGGCGTTTATCGCGGAAACCTCTCGCGCGTCCTTCTCGACATCGGCGCGGGCGCGGAGGTGGTCAATGAGATCCTGCAGACGCAACTGCGCCCGATGATCCTCTCCTCTCAACGGCGCCTCGGCGCTTCGGAGGAAAACCTCGCCTTTGCGCTGATGCAGCGCTACCGCAGCGCGTGGGACGGCGGCTCGTTCGATCTGATTGTGACGAACCACGCCGATTTGCTCGATCGCCTGCACGATTCCGGCATCAATGCCTGGTGCCTGCTGCCGAGCGTCGAGACGATCTGCGCCGCCGCCGAACATATGGCGCTTTCGATCGAAGCCGCGCGCAGCCGGGACCGACGGCCCGTCGCTGCGGTTCTGGGCGTTCGGGGACGGCAGACGCCGATCGAAGAACTGTTTGCGGCGGCGGAGCGCTGCAACGCGGAGGAGGGCGATCCGTTCTATGTGATCCGCCACCACGGCGTGGTCGAACTGATCGGCTTCGGCATCGCCCGCGCGAAACTGGTCGGCGGGCAGATGCCGGCGCGGTTTTTCAGCCGCCTGCAGCGCGCGATCGGGGAGACCGTCTGCACCGGATGGGGCGTGGGGGTGGATATCCCGCATGCGCGCGAACTCGCAGCGCGCGCCTACCGCGAATCGCTGTTTGATCCCGATGGCGGCAGTTATGTGAAAGCGCAGGACGGCGAACTCTACGGCCCGTTCGGGCTGACGCTGCCGCCTGTGCTTTCAGAGGAGAACTACGATTATCTGCGGGCCGCCGCAAAACGCGCGGGCGTCTCCTCGCTGACGATGTCGCGGCTGCTGCAGGCGGCGCAGCGGATCGCCTCCGACGAGGTGACGAGCGGGGAATTGGCCCGCTGCCTCGGCGTGACGCAGCGCAGCGCCTCGCGGCTGCTGGCGAACCTTGCGCAGCACGGCGCGGCCGAACTCTGCGAATATGCGAGCGACTCCGCGCGCGGCCGGCCGGCCAAACGCTACCGCCTGCTGTTCTGACCGCGGCAAAAATTTGGAAAAAGGATAGGATTTGAGCGAAAACTGTGCTATAATCCAAAAGTGAATGCGCCCGGATGCGCACAGAAAAAGGGGAAAGGAGAGGATCGGCGTGGACAAGTCCGCCGCCGAGGCGCGCGCAGCGGCGCTGCGCCGCGAGATCGAGCACCACAACTACCGCTACCATGTCCTCGACGACCCCGAGATCGACGATTTCGCCTACGATGCGCTCACGCGGGAACTCAAGGCGATCGAGGCTGAATTCCCCGATCTCGTCACGCCCGATTCCCCGACGCAGCAGGTGGGCGCGCGCATCTGGCAGAATACGTTTGCCGAGGTGCGCCACACCGTGCAGATGGCCTCGCTGCAGGACGTGTTTTCCGCCGACGAGGTGCGCGATTTCGATCGCCGCGTGCGCGAGAGCGTCGAGCGGCCCGAATATGTCGTCGAGCCGAAGATCGACGGCCTTTCCGTCAGCCTGGAATACCGCGACGGCTACTTCGCCCGCGGCTCCACGCGCGGAGACGGCTTTGTGGGCGAGGACGTGACCGAAAACCTCAAGACGATCCGCTCGATCCCCCACAAACTCAAGGACCCTCTGCCGTTTCTCGAGGTGCGCGGCGAGGTGTATCTGCCGCGCGAGAACTTTTTCAAAGTCGTCGAGCAGCAGGAATTGCATTCCGAGCGGCCTTTTAAAAATCCGCGAAACGCCGCCGCCGGCTCGCTGCGGCAGAAGGATCCGCGCGTCACGGCGAAGCGCATGCTCGAGATCCTCGTGTTCAACGTTCAGCAAATCGAGGGGAAAACGCTTTCGTCCCATGCCGAATCGCTCGAGTATCTGCGTGCGCTCGGCTTTCCCGTGATCGGGAACTTCCGCACGACCGATTCGATCGAGGAGGCCCTGCGCGATATCGAGGAAAACGGTGCGCGCCGCGGCGAATACCCCTTCGATATCGACGGCGCAGTTGTAAAGGTAAATGACTTTTCACAGCGGGACCTGCTCGGCGCGACCGCAAAATTCCCGCGCTGGGCCATCGCCTATAAATATCCGCCCGAAGAGAAGGAAACGGTCCTGCGCGCGATCGAAGTGAACGTCGGCCGCACGGGCGTGCTGACGCCAACGGCGGTGTTCGACCCGATCACCCTCGCGGGGACGACCGTTTCCCGCGCGACGCTCCACAACCAGGATTTCATCGACGAGAAACAGATCGCCCTCGGCGATACGATCGTCGTCCGCAAAGCGGGCGAGATCATCCCCGAGGTGCTCTCCGTCTCGCGCCACGCGGGGGAGAACCCCGTATTTTGCCTGCCGGCGGCCTGCCCGTCCTGCGGGCACCCCGTCTCGCGCGACGGGGACGACGCCGCCGTGCGCTGCACCAACGTGGCCTGCCCCGCGCAACTCGTGCGCAACCTGATCCACTTCGCCTCGCGCGATGCGATGGATATCGAGGGGCTTGGGGAGGCGGTCGTCCTGCTGCTGACGGAGAACGGCCTCGTGCGCGCCCCGCAGGACCTTTACCGCCTGCGGGCCGACCGGCTCGTGGCGCTCGACCGCATGGGCGAAAAGAGCGCGCAGAACCTGCTGGACGCGCTGGAGCGCTCCAAGCACAACGATCTTTCGCGCCTGCTGTACGGGCTCGGCATCCGCAACATCGGGCAGAAGGCCTCGCAGCAACTTGCGCGGAATTTCGGCACGCTCGACGCGGTGATGCGCGCCTCGGCGCAGGAGATCCTTGCGATCGACGGCTTCGGCGCGGTGATGGCGCAGAGCGTCGTCGATTTCTTCGCCGACGCAGGCAACCGCCGGATGATGGAGGAACTCGTTTCGCTCGGGCTCAACACCGAGAGCGGGGAGGCCCCCGTCTCCGACCGGCTTGCGGGGCAGACGTTCGTGCTCACCGGCACGCTTTCGTCGCTCACGCGCGCGGAGGCGACCGCCAGGCTCGAGGCGCTCGGCGCAAAGGTCGCGGGCAGCGTCTCCAAAAAGACAAACTATGTCGTGGCGGGCGAGGAGGCCGGCAGCAAACTGACGAAGGCGCAGGCGCTCGGCGTCCCGATTTTGAGCGAGACGCAACTGCTCGCCCTGCTGGATTCATGAATCGCATCAGAGAGGTGTTTCGATATGACGTTTGACATCAACCACATCGCAAAACTCGCGCGGCTTCGGCTCGATGGGGCGCAGGCGGAGAAATTCGCCGCACAAATGGCCGACATCGTGGAGATGGTGGCCAAACTCCCCGAGATCGAGGACGCGGCCGTCGAACTCGATCCCCAAAACCCGATGGTGCTGCGGCCCGATACGGTCGAGCCCTCGCTGCGCACCGAAGAGATCCTCCGCAACGCGCCGCAGGTCGAGGCCGGCTGCTTCGTCGTGCCGCGCGTCGTCGACTGAGAGGGGGAACGGGAGATGGAACTGTATGCAATGACGGCCGCCGCGCTTTCGGCGGCGATGCGCAGGGGCGAAGTTTCCTCCGCCGAGATCACGCAGTCGGTCTTTGACCGGATCCGCGCGGTGGAGGACAAGGTCGGCGCCTACGTCACCCTCTGCGAGGAGGAAGCCATGGCGCAGGCCGCCGCGATCGACGCGCGCCGCCGCGCCGGCGAAGCGCTGCCCCCGCTGGCGGGCATCCCCGTCGCGGTCAAGGACAATATCTGCACCGAGGGCGTGCGCACGACCTGCGCCTCGAAGATCCTCGGCAACTTCGTGCCGCCCTACAGCGCCGCGGCGTATGAAAAACTCGTCGCCGCCGGCGCCGTGATGACGGGCAAGACGAACATGGACGAGTTTGCGATGGGCTCCTCCTGCGAAAACAGCGCGATGCACCCGACTTGCAACCCGCGCGATTTGTCGCGCGTCCCGGGCGGTTCCTCGGGCGGCTCCGCCGCCGCGGTCGCCGCGGGCGAGGCGATCCTTGCGCTCGGTTCCGACACGGGCGGCTCGATCCGCCAGCCGGCTTCTCTGTGCGGCGTCGTCGGCCTCAAGCCGACCTACGGCGCCGTCTCGCGCTACGGGCTGGTGGCGTTCGCTTCCTCGCTCGACCAGATCGGCCCCTTCGGCCGCACGGTCGAAGATACCGCGATGCTCCTTTCCGCGATCTGCGGCCCTGACGCGCATGACGCCACGAGCGCGCGCCGCGAATACCCCGATTTTGCCGCCGGCCTCGGGCGGGGCGTCAAAGGGCTGCGCATCGGTCTGCCGCGCGAATATTTCGGCCCCGGTATCTCCGATGAGGTGCGCGCGTCCGTCATGGCCGCCGTCGAGGCGTTTCGGGCCGAGGGCGCGCAGGTGCGCGAGATCAGCCTGCCCTCCACGGACGCGGCGCTCTCGGTCTACTACATCATCGCCTGCGCCGAGGCGTCCTCCAATCTGGCGCGGTTCGACGGCGTCAAATACGGCTACCGCGCCGCGCAGTATGAAAACCTCACCGATCTCTACGAACGCACGCGCAGCGAGGGCTTCGGCGACGAGGTCAAGCGCCGCATCATGCTCGGCACGATGGTGCTCTCCACAGGCTACTCCGATGCGTTCTACAAGCGCGCCAAGCGTATGCAGGGCCGCATCCGCGCCGAGTTCGCCGAGGCGTTCGAGACCTGCGACCTGATCCTCACGCCGACCTCTCCGACCACGGCGTTTCGGCTGGGCGAGCATGTGGACGACCCGATCCGGATGTACGCGTCCGACGTCTGCACCGTCACGGTCAACATCGCGTCGCTGCCGGCGATCAGCATCCCGTGCGGCACGGGGGACGGCGGGCTCCCGATCGGCCTGCAGTTGATCGGGCCTCGCTTCTCCGAGGCGCTGCTCCTCAACGCCGCCGATCACTATGAAAAACTCGCGGGCGGCTTCGGCGCCGTTCCCGCCGTCGGCTGAAAGGGGGGCGACAAGATGAACGAAGCATACGAGGTCATCGTGGGCCTCGAGACCCACGCGGAACTCAACACCGAAACGAAGATCTACTGCTCCTGCAAAAACGAATTCGGCGGGCTCGTCAATTCCAATTGCTGCCCGATCTGCACCGGCATGCCCGGCACGCTGCCGACGCTCAACGCCGAGGTCGTCAATTCCGCCATCAAGATGGGGCACGCCTGCGCCTGCACGATCCACAACGTCTGCAAGCAGGACCGCAAAAACTATTTCTACCCCGATCTGCCGAAGGCGTACCAGATCTCGCAGTTCGACGTACCGCTGTGCGAAGGCGGCTACGTGGACGTGATCCTCGATGAGACGGGGGCGACCAAGCGCATCGGCATCACGCGCATCCACATCGAGGAGGACGCGGGCAAGTTGATCCACGGCGATACGTTTTCCGGCTCGCTCGTCGATTTCAACCGCTGCGGCGTGCCGCTGATCGAGATCGTCTCCGAGCCCGACATGCGCTCCTCCGCCGAGGCGAAGGCCTATCTCGATACGATCAAGGCGATCCTGCAATACCTCGATATCTCCGACTGCAAGATGCAGGAGGGCTCGATCCGCTGCGATGTGAACGTCTCCGTGCGCAAAAGGGGCGATCCGAACTTCGGCACCCGCGTCGAGATGAAGAACGTCAACTCCTTCTCGGCCGTCACGCGCGCGATCGACTACGAGGCCGCGCGGCAGATCGCCGTGCTCGAGGCGGGCGGAGAGATCCATCAGGAGACCCGCCGCTGGGACGACCTGAAGGGTGAAAACGTGCTACTGCGTTCGAAAGAGGACGCGCAGGACTACCGCTATTTCCCCGAGCCCGACCTGCTCACGATCGTGGTGCCCGAGGAACAGGTGGAGGCGCTGCGCGCCGGACTGCCGGAACTGCCAAATGTGCGCTGCAAGCGCCTGATGCAGGAACACGGCCTGCCGTATTTCGATGCGAACCTGCTGGTGGAGAACCGCGACCGCGGCGATCTGTTCGAGGAGACCGTCGCGCTCGGCGCGCCCGCCAAGGCCGTCGCCAACTGGCTCAACGGCGATGCGGCGCGCCTGCTCGGCGAGAGGAACCTCACCCTCGCCGAGACGAAACTCACCGCGAAGGAACTTGCCGCGATGGTCAACGCGATCGAACGGAAGGACATCTCCAACACCGCGGGCAAGACCGTGATCGAAGAGATCATGTTCACCGGCAAGACCGTCGATGCCGTGATCGCGGAGAAAGGGCTTGCGCAGATCTCCGATGCGGCGGCGCTCACCGCCACCGCGCAGGAGGTGCTGGCTGCGAACGAAAAGGCCGTCGCCGATTTCCAAAACGGCAAGACGAACGTGCTGGGCTTTTTGGTGGGGCAGTGTATGCGCGCCTCGCGCGGCCAGGGCAACCCCGCGCTGTTCCGCGAGATCCTCGAAGGCCTGCTGAAGGGGTGACAGAAGATGGCGAACGGCAAAAACGAGCGGTTTCGCCGCACCTACCGCCAGAGCAATCTCGGCGGGAGCCTCGAGATCTGGGTCGACGTCAAAACGGGCGTTAACTACCTCTACCGGTCGAGCGGCTATTCCGGGGGGCTGGCGCCGCTGCTCGACGCCGAGGGGAAACCCGTCGTCACGCCCGTCAGGAGCCATAACGGCCTCGGCTGGATGGAATAAACCATCGTCCCGCGGACGGCGCGCGCCCGCGGGACGGCTTTTGTTCGCATTCCCGCGAAAAATCGAAAAAACACCCTTGCAATCGCATTTTGTTCGTGCTATAATCATACAGCCCGGCCGCGCGGGGCTTGGTTCCCGCAGGTCAAAAAGACACACGCTGCGTTTTCCGCGAAACCGGTGCACGGGCCGCCTGCCCGTGTCGAAGCGCGGAGAAAATCAAAGCGCAGCGGCGGTTTTCAACCGAAGGAGGATTTTTCTATGGGCGTCGTATCCATGAAGCAGCTTCTGGAAGCCGGTGTGCATTTCGGACACCAGACCCGTCGCTGGAACCCCAAGATGGCTCCGTATATCTTCACGGAGCGCAACGGCATCTATATCATCGATCTGCAGAAGACCGTGAAGATGCTCGAAACGGCCTACAATTTCGTGCGCGACACGGCTGCCGAGGGCGGCACGATCCTGTTCGTCGGCACGAAGAAGCAGGCGGGCGAGTCGATCCGTGAGGAAGCGACCCGCTGCGGGATGTACTACGTCAACGCCAGATGGCTCGGCGGCATGATGACGAACTTCAAGACGATCCGCCGCCGCGTCGACCGCCTCGCGCAGTTGCGCAAGATGGAGGAGGACGGCACGTTTGAGCGTCTGCCGAAGAAGGAAGTCGTCAAACTGCAACTCGAGATCGAGAAACTCGAAAAGTACCTCGGCGGCATCAAGGAGATGAAGAAACTCCCGAGCGCCGTGTTCATCGTCGATCCCCGCAAGGAGCGGATCGCCGTCGCCGAAGCGCGCAAACTCGGCATCCCGATCATTGCGATCGTCGATACCAACTGCGACCCCGATGAGATCGACTACGTGATCCCCGGCAACGACGATGCGATCCGCGCCGTCAAACTGATCTCCGCCACGATGGCGAACGCCGTCATCGAAGGCTCGCAGGGACAGGACGCGCCGGAGCCCGAAGCCGAGGCTCCCGCCGCGGAATAACCGAAACGATCTGCGAAGGCCCGAACCGTCGGGCTTTCGCTTTGAACGGATGAATTGAGAGATACGGAGGAAGCAAGATGAATTTTACCGCAAAAGACGTATCCGCACTGCGTGAGAGAACCGGCTGCGGCATGATGGACTGCAAAAAGGCGCTGACCGAGGCGGACGGCGATATGGAAAAGGCGATCGAGGTCCTGCGCGAGAAGGGCCTTGCCAAGGCTGCCAAGAAGGCGGGCCGCATCGCCGCCGAAGGCATCGCGTTTGCGACCGTCGACGAGGCGAAAAAGGTCGGCGTCGTGATCGAGGTCAACGCCGAGACGGACTTCGTCGCGAAAAATGAGCAGTTCAAGGAACTCGTCAACACCTGCGCGGCGCTCGTCCTCGAGAAGAACCCCGCCACCGTTGAGGAACTGATGGCCCTCACCGTCGACGGCAAGACCGTCGAGGCCCTGTTCCAGGAGAAGATCATGACGATCGGCGAGAACCTTAAGGTCCGCCGCTTTGAGCGCCTCGAGGGCGACCTTGTCAGTTACGTGCACGCGGGCGGCGCGATCGGCGTGCTCGTGCAGTTCGAGACCGACGTTGCCGGCAAGGACGGCTTCAAGCAGTATGCCAAGGATATCGCCATGCAGGTCGCTGCGATGAACCCCTCTTATGTGCGCCGCGACGAGATCTCCGCCGAGACCGTCGCCAAGGAGAAGGAGATCGTTATCGCCGAGATCAAGAACGATCCCAAGATGGCTTCCAAGCCTGCACAGGTCATCGAAAAGATGGTCGAAGGCCGCCTCAATAAGCAGTTCTTCGCCGTTTCCTGCCTCGAGGATCAGGCCTTCGTCAAGGGCGACAAGGAGACCGTCGCGCAGTATACGGCGAACACCGCCAAGGCGCTCGGCGGAAGCATCCGCATCGTGAAGTTCCTGCGCTATGAGAAGGGCGAGGGCATCGAGAAGAAGGTCGACGATTTTGCGGCGGAAGTCGCCAGCATGATCAAGTAAAAAACCGCAGCGGGCGGCAAGATACACGGTACGGTTTCGTACCGTGTATTTTTTCGGCTTTCTGCGGTTCCTTTTTGTGCGCGGTTGTGGTACGATGGGCAGAGGAAAGGGGGGATCGCCATGCAGGAGGAACGCCTTGCGGCGCTGTTCAGCCGCATCGAGGGATTGCTCGCCGAACGCGGCCGTGTGGTCGTTGCGATCGACGGGCGCTGTGCCGCGGGGAAGACGACCCTTGCCGCCGTCCTGCGGGAGCGGTTCGGCGGGACCGTGTTCCACATGGACGATTTTTATCTGCGCCCCGAGCAGCGCACCCCCGACCGCTACGCCGAGCCGGGCGGGAACGTCGATCGCGAGCGCTTTTTCGAAGAGGTGCTGCTGCCGCTGCGCGAGGGACGGGCGGTTTCCTACCGCCCGTTTGACTGCGGCGCGATGCGTCTCGGCGAGCCGGTCTGCGCCGCGCCCGCGGGGCTTTGCGTCGTCGAGGGCAGTTACAGCCTCCATCCCGCGCTGGCGGGGGAATACGACCTTTCCGTTTTCCTCTGCGTTTCGCCCGAAGAGCAGCGGCGGCGCATCCTGACGCGCGACCCCGCGCGCGCCGAGCAGTTTTTTGCGCGCTGGATCCCGCTCGAGGAGCGCTATTTCGAGTCCTGCCGCCCCGAGGAGCGGGCCGACTTCGTCCTGGCGCTTTCAAAGATGGAAATGCGTCTTTACAGATCGGGCGGTTTCATGTAAAATAGAGAACGGTATAGTTTCCCGTGGGGAAACGCGGCGCAATCCGCGTTTCCTTTGGGCAAGAAAAGGTGATGTGGTATGGCTTTGCAATATTCGCGCGTCCTGCTCAAACTCAGCGGAGAAGCGATGGCGGGGGAGGGGCATTTCGGGATCGACTACGATACCGTGCTGCGCATCTGCCGCAGCGTGAAGGAATGCGTCGACCTCGGCGCACAGGTTGCGATCGTCGTCGGCGGCGGCAACTTCTGGCGCGGCCGCTCGAGCGGGGAGATGGAGCGCACGCGCGCGGATCACATCGGCATGCTCGCCACGGCGATGAACGCCCTCGCCCTTGCGGACGCGCTCGAGTCCGTCGGCGTGGAAGTGCGGGTACAGACGGCGCTCGAGATGCACTCCGTCGCCGAGCCCTACATCCGCAACAAGGCCGTCCGCCACCTGGAAAAGGGACGTGTCGTCATCTTCGGCTGCGGTACGGGAAATCCCTATTTTTCAACGGACACGGCCGCGGCGCTGCGCGCGGCGGAGATCAACGCCGACGTCGTGCTCATGGCCAAGATGGTCGACGGCGTCTACGATTCCGACCCGCGCAAGAACCCGAACGCAAAGCGTTACGACGTGCTCTCGTTCTCCGAGATCCTGTCCGACGAACTTGCGGTGATCGACTCCACCGCCGCCTCGCTCTGCCGCGACACGGGGATGCCCGTGCTGATTTTCTCGCTCGCAGATCCGCAAAACATCGTTCGTGCCATCTGCGGCGAAGCCGTCGGCACGATTCTCAAGGAGGAACAGAACCATGAGTGATTTCGCCAACCCCTATGAAGAAAAGATGAAGAAGACCCTGTCCGTCCTGAGCCAGGATTACAGCGCCATCCGTGCCGGACGCGCCAATCCGGCGATCCTCGACCGGCTCATCGTGCCGTACTACGATGTCCCAACGCCGGTCAACCAAATGGCCTCCATCTCGGTTCCAGAAGCGCGCATCCTCTCCATCACGCCGTGGGACCGCACCCAACTCAAGGCGATCGAAAAGGCGATCCTCGCCTCCGACATCGGCATCAACCCGCAGAACGACGGCTCTTCGCTGCGCCTGGTGTTCCCGCCGCTCACCGAGGAGCGCCGCAAGGAACTTTCCAAGCAGGTGCAGAAGATCGGCGAGGGCTCAAAGGTGGCCGTGCGCTCGATCCGCCGCGATGCGAACGACAAACTCAAATCCATGAAGAAAAACAGCGAGTTGCCCGAAGATACGATCGCCGATCTCGAGGAAGAGATGCAGAAACTCACCGACCGCTACTGCAAGGAGATCGACGCCATGGCCGTCGCCAAAACGAAGGAGATCATGGAAGTCTGATGGATTCGACCGAGCAGATGTCACAAGTGCCCGCCCACGTCGCGATCATTCTCGATGGGAACGGGCGCTGGGCCAGGCGACGCGGTCTGCCGCGCACGCTGGGGCACAAACAGGGCGCCGCAACCGTGCGGAAGATCGTTACCGCCTGCCGCGACCGCGGCATTTCGGTGCTGACGCTCTATGCGTTTTCCACAGAGAACTGGAGCCGGCCCGCCGACGAAGTGGCGGGCATCATGGATCTGTTTCGCCGCTACCTGGACGAGGCGGTCGACTATCGCAAAGAAAACGTGCGCGTGCGCATCCTCGGGGATCGACTGCGCCTCTCTGCCGATCTGATCGAGCGGATCGCAAAGGTGGAGCGCGCGAGCGCCGACTGCACGGGGATGGCGCTCAACCTTGCCATCAATTACGGCGGCAGGGAGGAACTGATGCACGCGTCGCGCGTGCTGGCTTCCCGCGCAGTCAGCGGGGAACTGCTGCCCGGCGCGATCACGCAGGAGGACGTCGCTTCCGCGCTCTATACGGCCGGACAGCCGGATGTGGATCTGCTGATCCGCCCGAGCGGGGAGCAGCGTCTCTCCAATTTTTTGCTGTGGCAGTGCGCTTACGCGGAGTTTGTCTTTCAGGATGTGCTCTGGCCCGATTACACCGAGCGCGATCTTGATGAGGCGCTCTCGATCTATGCGACGCGCAGCCGCCGCTTCGGAGGAATCTGAGGAACATGAAGCAAAGAGTGATCTCCGCCGTCGTCGGGCTCGTTGTCCTCGTGCTCGTGCTGATGCTGTACATGACGCCGGTCTTTCTCGCCGCCGTCGCGGCGCTTGCGGCCATTGCGGCGCATGAGATGCTGCATGCGGCGGGATGCGGCGAGGCGCGCACGTTTATGATCGCCGCGATTCTGGCGAGCGTATTTACCGTTGTGACGCCATATACGTTCTTTGCGTCCTATTTCACGATCTATCTGTCGGTCGTGATTTTTGCGATGCTCTATTTCATCCTGCATTATCACGGCAAGGTCTCGGCGGAAAACCTGGTGTTCGGCGGGGCGATGTCCACCGCGCTGGCCTCCACATTCCGCTGCTTCGTGCAGATGCGTGAGATGCTCGGCCGCGAGGAGGGCCTCTACGCGCTGTGCGTCACGCTCGTCGCGGCGTGGATGAGCGACACGGGCGGCTATTTTGTCGGCCGGTTTTTCGGCAAACACAAACTCTGCCCGCATATCAGCCCGAAAAAAACGGTCGAAGGTGTGTTCGGCGGCATTGTGTTTGCAATCGTCGGACAGGTCATTGCATCCGTGGTCTTCACGGTGCTCACGGGGCGCACGGTGGCGCTGCTGCCGCTCGTGCTCATCAGCCCGGTGCTCACGGCCGTTTCGATCCTCGGGGATCTGACGGCTTCGGCGATCAAGCGCGACGCCGGCATCAAGGATTACGGTAAGATCATGCCGGGCCACGGCGGCGTGCTTGACCGGTTCGACAGCGTTCTGCCGCTGGCGCCGGTCGTCTATCTGTTGTTCTACTACGTGTATTGAGAGGGATTCCATGACCGAACGAATCACGCTGCTCGGCAGCACCGGCTCGATCGGGCTGCAGACGCTCGAGGTCGCCCGCACGCTGGGGATCCGCGTGCAGGCGCTTGCGGCGGGACATCAAGTGGAGGCATTGGCGCAGCAGGCGAGGGAGTTTTGCCCTCGCCGCGTTGCGATTGGGGATCTTTCCTGCTATACGCAACTCAAAGCGCTGCTCGCCGATACCGCGATCGAAGTCTCTGCGGGCGAGGAGGCTGTCGCCGCGCTTGCGGCCGCGCCGGATGCGGGGACGGTCGTCAACGCCGTCGTCGGCATCGCGGGGCTGCGCGCCACGCTGGCCGCAGCCGCCGCGGGCAACCCGATTGCGCTTGCGAACAAGGAGTCGCTCGTCGCGGGCGGGAGTCTCGTCAAGGCGGCGCTCGCGGCTTCGCATGCGCCGCTGCTTCCGGTCGACAGCGAACATTCCGCAATTTTTCAGTGCTTAAACGGCGAACCGCGCGATAGAATAAGAAAGATCCTGCTGACCGCCTCGGGCGGGCCGTTTTTCGGGATGAAGCGCGATGCGCTCGCACGCGTCACCGTCGCGGACGCGCTGCGCCATCCCAACTGGTCGATGGGGAAGAAGATCACCGTCGATTCGGCCACCATGATGAACAAGGGCCTCGAGGTGATCGAGGCGATGCATCTGTTCGACGTGCCGCCGGAACGGATCGAGGTCGTCGTGCACCGGCAGAGCATCGTCCATTCCGCCGTGGAGTTCTCCGACGGCGCGGTGATCGCGCAACTCGGCGCGCCGGATATGCGCCTGCCGATCCAGTATGCGCTGACGTATCCCGACCGCCTGCCGTGCCCCGCGAAGCCCCTGTCGCTTTTTGAGGCGGGCACGCTCACCTTCGCGCGGCCGGACATAGAAACGTTTGCCTGCTTTGCGGCGGCGCTTTCGGCCGCAAAGCGCGGCGGGCTCGCGCCCTGCTGCCTCAACGGCGCGAACGAGGAGGCCGTCGCCCTCTTTTTGGCGGGGCGTATCCGCTTCCTCGAAATCGGAGAACTTGTCTGCGGCGCGCTCGATGCGGTTGCCGACCGGCAGGCCGCGTCGATCGAGGACGTGCTCGCGGTCGACACGGCCGCGCGGGAGTATGTGCGAAGCAGGACAGGATAACGGTTTTTTCTTTGGAAGGAGGAAGTTCCGATTTGCTGACCTTTCTTATCGCGATCCTGTTTTTCGGGGCGATCATCCTGTTCCACGAATTCGGTCATTATATTGTCGCAAAGCGCGCGGGCGTCACGGTGCTGGAGTTTTCGATCGGCATGGGCCCCGCCCTTTGGAAAACGGAAAAAAACGGCACCCGCTACGCCCTGCGCCTGCTGCCGATCGGCGGCTTTGTGGCGATGGAGGGCGAAAACGACGCGCAGGAAGGGGAACGGAGCAGCGATCCGAACGCCTTTTCCAAAAAGCCGCTGCTGCACCGCATCGCAATCCTGCTCGCTGGCTCCTTCAACAACCTGCTGATGGGTTATCTCCTGCTCGTCATCCTCACGGCGGTGAACGGCTGGGTCGGCACGACGCAGATCGTTCGCCTGGAGGAGGGCACTTCCGCCTACGGCGTCCTCGAGATCGGGGATACGATCACACACCTGAACGGCCATCGCGTGCGCACCTCCAACGACATTTCTTACGAATTCCTGCGCGATGAGGACGGCCGGATCGACGTCACCGTCCGCCGCGGCGGCGAAACGCGCACCGAGCGCATCCAATTCCCGCTCGAGACCTACGAGGGCCAGCAGTTCATCACGATCGACTTCCGCGTTGCGGCCGTCAAGCCCACGCCGCTGCAATACGTGACCTATCCCGTCAACTGGGGCATTTCGATCGTCAAGGAGATCTGGAGTTCGCTGATCGGCCTGTTCACGGGCCGCTACACGATCAACCAACTCTCGGGCCCCGTCGGCGTCGTCTCCGCAATCGGGCAGGCTTCGCGCTACGGCTTCGGGCAATTGTTGCGGCTCGCCGCGTTTATCACGATCAACATCGGCATCTTCAACCTGCTGCCGATCCCCGTGCTGGACGGCGGACGCATCGTGATCGAACTGGTCGGCGCGGCCACGCACAACAATCGCGCTGTCAAAAAAGTGATCAACGCTCTGATGGCGGCCAGCATCGCGTTGCTGGTGCTGCTGATGGTCTATGTGACGTTTCAGGATATCACGCGCTTCGTGCGCTGACTGGACAGAGAACAGGGGGACGACGGTAATATGAGCGGTTCCGAAAAACAGGTGCGCGTCGGCGGCGTTTTGATCGGCGGCGGCGCCCCGATCGCGATCCAGTCGATGCTGTCCGTCCCTTCGACCGATCTCGGGGGGAACGTGCTGCAGGCGCGTCGTCTCGAGGAGGCGGGATGCCGCATCGTACGCGTCGCCGTGCCGGATCGGGAGGCTGTCGCGCTGATCCCCGCGCTCAAGGCGGCGACGTCGATGCCCGTCGTCGCGGATATCCACTTTGATCACCGCCTTGCGCTCGCGTGCGTGGAGGCGGGCGCCGACAAGATCCGCATCAACCCCGGCAACATCGGCTCGAAAGAGGCCGTCCGCGCCGTGGCGCAGGCTTGCGGGGCGCGCGGCGTGCCGATCCGCATCGGCGTCAATTCGGGATCGCTCGAGCGGCATATTCTCGCAAAATACGGCGCGCCGACAGCCGAGGCCCTTGTGGAGAGCGCGGCATATCACGCAGCGCTGCTGGAGGAGTTCGGCTTTTCCGACATCGTGCTTTCTCTCAAGAGTTCCGACTTGTATACGATGATCGCGGCCTATCGCCTTGCGGCGAAGCGCTTTGCATACCCGCTGCACCTCGGCGTCACCGAAGCGGGAACGGCGCGCATCGGCCGCATCAAATCCGCGATCGGCATTGGCTCTCTGCTGGCCGACGGCATCGGCGATACGATCCGTGTATCGCTCACGGCGGACCCCGTCGAGGAGGTTGCCGCCGCAAAGGACATTCTGCGCGCGCTCGGCGCGCCGGGCTGCGGCGTGCAGATCATCTCCTGCCCGACCTGCGGGCGCACGCGCGTGGATCTGCCCGCGCTGGCGCGGCAGGTGGAGGAGCGGCTCGCGGGTTTCCCGCGCGATTGCAAAGTGGCGGTGATGGGCTGCGTCGTCAACGGCCCGGGCGAGGCGCGCGAGGCCGACTACGGCATTGCGGGCGGAGAGGACTGCGGCCTCGTGTTCGCCCACGGCGAGATCTTGGGAAAATATCCGCAGGACGAACTCGTCGACGCGCTGCTGCGTGCGATCGAGGCGGACGAACGCTGAAAAAGCAGCCCGTACCGAAAACGGTACACCCCCTCGTGTTAGAATGAACAGGTCCGGGGAAAACCGACTTAACCGGGCCGAAATGAACAGGTCCGGGGAAAACCGACTCAACCGGGCCGAATGGAGATACACGGATGAAACTTCGCTTTCTGGATTGCCTGGGAAATACGCTCGATCTTTCGCCGGAACTGGCGGAGAAACTCGGCGAGTTGACCGACCTGGAGATCGACCGCCGCCTGCGCACGCTGCGGGCGACGGTGCGGTGCCGCGCGCTGCTGCCGCACGAGGAGCAAAAACTGCTGGAGAAACTGCTGCGCACGGCGTTTGAGTTGCGCGAGGCGCATGTGGTCCCGCGCTACGAGACCGCGCTCTTTTCCGAGGCGGTTTTGCCGGCCCTCATCGCCACTCTGCGGGACGAATCGCTGCCGGTCAACGGCTTTTTCGACGACTGCGCCTGCGCCCTCGAGGGGGACACGCTCACGATCGAACTGCGCCACGGCGGCGAGGAGCAGATAGAGCAGTTTGGCTGTTCCGAGCGGCTGGAGGAATTGATCGAACAGCAGTTCGGCCGCAGAGTCGCGGTCCGCTATACGGGTGTGACGGCCGTGGATGGGGAGGAGGTTCTGCGCCGCGCCGCTGAGCGAGAGGAGCAAAAGCGCGCCGAAACACAGGCCGCCGCCGCGCAGGGACAGCCTTTTTCCTTCGATGCGGGCGCTGCGCCGCTGGTTCCCGGTGCGATGAAATCGGTGTACGGCGCGGGGACGCCCCGCGGCAAATTGACGCCGATCCGGGACGTGACGGAGCAAACGGGGCGCGTCGCAGTCTGGGGCGACATCTTCAAGCTGGAGACATCCGAACTGCGCGACGGGCGCTTTTCGGCCTACACGTTCTATATCACGGATTACACGGGCTCCGCAATCATCAAGTTGATCGAGGATCCCGTCCGCAGCGGCAGACTCTCCGAACTGAAAAAGGGGGATACGGTCGTCCTGCAGGGGGAAACGTCGTTTGACCGCTATCTCAACGACGTGACGATCCGGCCGCGCGCAATCGCGAAAGTGCGGCGCCGCCTGCGTGAGGACAACGAGCCCGAAAAGCGCATCGAACTGCATGCGCACACCAAGATGTCCGCGATGGACGGCCTGGTTTCCGCCGAGGACCTGGTCTGTACGGCCGCGCGCTTCGGCCACAGGGCGATTGCGATCACCGACCACGGCGTGGTGCAGGCGTACCCCGAGGCGGTTGCCGCCGCTCAAAAATGTGCGAAAGCCGGCACGCCGGTCAAAATCCTCTACGGCGTGGAGGGGTACCTTGTCAACGATATGGTGCCCGCTGTGGCGGGCGGCGGCAAACAGCCGCTCGACGGCGATCTGGTCGTGTTCGACCTGGAGACGACGGGCCTTTCCGCCGCGACGGAGCGCATCATCGAAATCGGCGCGGCGCGGATCAGAAACGGCGAGGTCGTCGAGGAGTTCGATACGTTCGTCGATCCCGAGCGCACGATCCCGGCGGAGATCACGGCGCTGACCGGCATTTCGGATGCAATGGTGGCGGGCGCGCCCAAGGAGGCGGAGGCGCTCGAGCAGTTCTACGCCTTTTGCGGCGGAGATGACGCCGTTCTGATCGCCCACAACGCCTCGTTTGATACCACTTTTCTCAAAGCCGCGGCCAAACGGTGCGGTAAGGCTTATCGCTTTACATCCATCGACACCCTTGTGATGGCGCGCTCCCTCTATCGGGAACTCTCTTCTCACAAACTCGGCAAACTCGCCGAATATCTTAAGTTGCCGGCGTTTTCGGCTCACCGCGCCAACGAGGACGCGCGGGAACTGGCCTATATCTTCCAAAAGATGCTGGAGAAGATCCGCGAGGACAAGCCGATCGCGGCGGTGGACGAAATCAACGGCGCCCTCGGCGCGACGGATTGCCGGAAACTGCCGAGTTTCCACATCGTTTTGCTTGTGGAGAACGCCGTGGGGCTCAAAAACCTCTACAAACTGATCTCCGAATCGCACACCGAGACGTTTTACCGCCATCCGCTCATCCGCAAGAGCAGTTTGGCACGCCTGCGCGAGGGCCTTCTGGTCGGCAGCGCCTGCGAGGCGGGGGAACTGTTCCGCGCCGTGCTCGACGGGCGCCAGTGGAGCGACCTGTGCGAGATCGCGCGCTTCTATGATTATCTCGAGGTGCAGCCGATCGAGAACAATGCGTTTCTTCTGCGCACCGGACGCTGCAAGACCGACGACGACCTGCGCGACCTCAACCGCACGATCGTGCGCCTCGGCGAGCAACTCGGCATCCCCGTCGCCGCGACGGGGGACGTGCATTTCCTCAATCCCGAGGATGCGATCTTCCGCTCGATTCTGATGGCGGGCATGGGTTTCCCGGACGCCGATTTCCAGCCGCCGCTCTATCTCAAGACGACGCGGGAAATGCTCGATGCGTTTTCCTATCTCGGCGAGGAAAAGGCCCGCGAACTCGTGATCGAAGCGCCCACCCGCATCGCCGACCGGCTGGCGGACGACCTGCAGCCGATCCCGAGCGGCACCTATCCGCCCTCGATCGAAGGCTCGGACGAAGAACTGGCGCGCCTGTGCTGGGAGCGCGCCCGCCGCACCTATGGCGACCCGCTGCCCAAACTGGTATCCGACCGCCTCACGAAAGAACTCGATTCCATCATCAAAAACGGCTTTTCCGTCATGTATATGATCGCGCAGAAACTGGTGGCGAAATCCGAGAGCCTCGGCTATCTCGTCGGATCGCGCGGCTCGGTCGGCTCGTCGCTCGTCGCGACGATGTCCGGTATTTCCGAGGTGAACCCGCTGCCGCCGCACTATGTCTGTCCGCACTGCCAATGGAACGACTTCATCGAGGACGGCTCCGTCGGCTCGGGCTACGACCTGCCTGAGCGCAACTGCCCGCAATGCGGCGCATCGCTGCTGCGCGACGGCCACGACATCCCCTTTGAGACGTTTTTGGGCTTTCACGGTGACAAGCAGCCCGATATCGACCTCAATTTCTCCGGCGAGTGCCAGAGCCGTATCCACAAATACACCGAAGAACTGTTCGGCGCTGCGCAGGTCTATAAAGCCGGCACAATCTCGACCGTCGCGGAGCGCACGGCGTTCGGCCTCGTGAAAAAGTATCTCGCTGAGCGCAACCTCGTCGTCAACAAGGCCGAGGAGGAGCGCCTTGCGGCTGGCTGCACCGATGTCAAACGCACCACGGGCCAGCACCCGGGCGGTATGGTCGTCATTCCGCAGGGAATGGAAGTCACCGATTTCACGCCTGTGCAGTATCCCGCCGACAAGAGCGACACGGGTATGATGACGACGCATTTCGACTTCCACTCGCTGCACGATACGATCCTCAAACTCGATGAACTCGGCCACGACGGCCCGACGCTCTACAAACACCTTGAGGACTTTACGGGTGTGAAGATCGCGGACGTGCCGATCGGCGACGCCGAGGTCATCAGCCTGTTTACCTCGCCGACGGCGCTGGGCGTCACGCCAGAGCAGATCGACTGCCAGACCGGCACCCTCGCCCTGCCCGAGATGGGGACCGGCTTCGTGCGGCAGATGCTCATCGACGCGCAGCCGAAGAATTTCTCCGATCTGCTGCAGATCTCGGGCCTTTCACACGGCACCGACGTGTGGCTCGGCAACGCGCAGGAACTGATCCGGAACGGCACCTGCACGATTTCCGAGGTGATCGGCACGCGCGACAGCATCATGATCTACCTGATCCGCAAAGGCCTCGATCCGAGCCTCGCGTTCAAGATCATGGAGATCACCCGCAAGGGAAAGGCGAAAAAGGAACTCACGCCCGACATGCTCGCGGAGATGAAGGCGCACGACGTGCCCGACTGGTATATCGAAAGCTGCTTCAAGATCAAGTACATGTTCCCGAAGGCGCATGCCGCGGCATATGTCACCTCGGCGATCAAACTCGGCTGGTATAAGATCCACTATCCGCTCGAGTTCTATGCGACGTATTTCACCGTGCGCCCCGACGATATGGAGGCCCTGACCGTCCTGCAGGGGCAGGCCGCCGTCAAGCGCCGTATCGCGGAATTGCGCAATCTCGGCAACGCCCGCACGGCCAAGGACAGCGACAAACTCGACACGCTGTGCATCGTCAACGAGATGATGGCGCGCGGGTGCAATTTCCTGCCGGTGGATATCCACAGGTCTGAGGCGCAGCGCTACACGATCGAAGATGGCAGGATCCGCATGCCGTTTTCCGCAATCCCGGGTGTCGGCAGCACGGCGGCCGTCGGCTTGTGGGAGGCTGCGCAGGGCGAATACCTCTCGGTGGAGGAGTTCGCGGATAATGCGGGCGTTTCCAAGACGGTGATCGAATCGCTCAAGGCCCTGGGGGCGTTCGGCGATCTGCCGGAAAGCAGCCAGGTCAGTTTCTTCTGAAGCAGGACAAGCCAAGCCCCCGCTGTGCAGGCGGGGGTATTATTTCATCTGAAGTTTTCATAAACGCAGAAAAATTCTATCTGAAACGATTGAAAATAGGAAGGGTATTTTATGGTTTAAAGTTTGACATTCCGACAAATTGATGATATGATAAACGCATGAAAAATAGCAGTGAAAAAAATTTGGATACCAAACTCATCAATGCGTTGGGGCGCGCGTATCGCAGCGCTCAGATTCGCTCTTTGCGCTTGCTCTATCAGTATGGATTGACGATGCCGCAATTTACAGTGTTGGAGGTTCTATATTACCGGGGAGACATGACGGTGAAAGAAATCATCGAAACGGTTCTCTCCAGCGGCGGCAGCATGACGGTCGTGATCCGGAACCTGGAGCAGCAGGACCTCGTCAAGCGGCGGGAGAATTCCGCCGATCGGCGTTCGTATCTCATCAGCATCACCGAAAAAGGCAAAAAGGTGATGAAGGAAGTGCTCCCGCTCTGTGTGGAAGAAATCGGGGATATCCTGTCCGTCTTTTCCGACGAGGAGAAGAAAACGATGATCGGCTATCTGGACCGCCTTTTGGCGGCGCAGACGCCCTCGTAACGAGACGTACACCGGAATCGAAAAAAACCCGCGGCCTTTAAAAGGCTGCGGGATTTTTTTGCCGGAGAGGCGAAAGCGTTGCCTGCCGCCGGCGCTCTGTCCCAGGTCGAAGCAGGGGATAGAAACCGCCACCATGGCCGCTCCCGATCAGTAGAGCCAAAGGCCGAAGCGCATCCACAGGCGGCGCGCCCGCGGCTGCGTCCGGTCGGTGCGCTCGCAGAACCATGCGAGGATGGCGCGCGCCTCGCGCCGCTCCTCCTCGGTGAGCGTTTCGGCCGAAAAGGCCGCCAGATTGGCGAGATCGAGGACGCGGTCGTAGCGGGCCGCCTCCTCCTGCGGCAGAAGCGCGGCGAGCGAGGCGAGGGAATCTCCGGGAGGGGCGATCCCCTCGGCTGCGAGCAGGCGCAGCAGATGGCGCAGGATCGCCCGCGCGCCGTCGTTGGGATCCCCCTCGGAGAAGGCGCGCTCGCGGCGCTGCATCACAAGGCGGCGCGCCAGCAGCCAGAGCAGCACCGGCAGTACCAGCGCCAGCAGGATCCACAGCGGCAAAAGAGAAGTTTCCTCCGGCGGTGTCGGCGGGGGCTCAGGGGGCGTGCGGTCGCTGGGCGGGGGATCGCGCTCCTCCTTCTGCTGCGGCGGGGGCGAGACTTCCTCCGTTTGCTCCGCGTAGCCGGGCGTCACCTCAAAGGGGAGCCATCCGAGCCCGTCGTGGTAGTATTCCACCCACGCGTGCGCGCGTTCGTCCGAAAGGGCGCGGGGCTCGCCGTCCGCCAGCGCTTCGGCGTCGGCCGTGGTGACGAGGTAGCCCTCGGCGTAGCGCGTCGGGATGCCGTAGTGGCGCAGCACGAGCGCCGCGAGACTCGCATAGTGGACGTCGTAGCCCTCCGCGCCGTTTGCGAAAACCGCCGCAAGCGATTCGGCCGTTCCGTCGAACGGATTGCGCGGGACATTTTCGTAGGTCAGATGCGCGCCGAGGACCTGCAGCGCGGCCTCTTTCGCCGCATCGTAGGAAAGGCGTTCTTTTCCGGCTTCGGCCGCATCGCCGAGCGCCTCGTCAAGCACCTGGCGCATCGGTTCTTCGATCGCGGTGTAGTGCTCGTAGACGAAGGCGCGGTAGCGCCCCTCGGCGTCGAGATAGGCCGAGAGCGCGGGATCCCCCTCCCGCTGCGCAAGGGCGTTTTCCAGCGCGCGGAAGCGCACGGCAAGCCGCGGCATCACACGGTAGGAGACCGCGCCCCCCTCTGCCCGCAGCGCGCCGTCCCCCAGCAGATCGGCGGAGAGAAACGCGTCCCCGCCCGCCGCAAATTCATGCGGCACGTAGACGAAGGCGCGGCAAGCGGCCACGGGGGTGACCGTCAGTTCGGAGAGTTTTTCCGAGTAGCCGAGCGCCGCCGTGAGCGCGGCGAGTTGGCGCTCGGGATAGAATCCGTCCCGGTGCAGGCGATAGAACAGCGAGCGGTAGGGATAGAGCGTTTCGCCGTCGAGCGGCTGCCATGCGCCGCGCGAAAGCGTCGCGCCGACATAGCCGCGCAGATAGACGCTGCCGCCCGGATCGCCCTGCAGCGTCAACGCAGGCGCGCCGGAGGGCGCGAACGCGCCGGCATCGGAGAGCCGCCCCTCGGGCAGCGGGACATTGCCGCCCCCGTAGCGCGAAACATGGTTTTGGTAGACGAGGGCGTCCTTTTGCGCGGAAAAACAGGCGGAGATCCCTTCGGGCGCGCCGCCGAAGGGCAGCGAGACCAGCAGCAGGCCCGCGAGCAGCAGCGCCGTCGGCAGAAGGACCGCCGCCGTCCCCGCGCCGTGCAGATGCCTGCGGCCAATCATAAGACACAGGGCGAGGAAGACGACCGCGAGCCATCCGGCGCCCGCGTAGGCGTGCAGGGCCGCCGAAACGCCGAAGGCGACGGCCGTCAGCGCGATCGGAATCGAAAGGGCCGAGCGGCGCACGGCAACGCCGCAGACGACCGCCAGCAGCAGGGCCGGCGGGATCAGCAGCAGCGTGACGCAGGCGGGGTACAGAGCCGGCGCGAATTTGATCTCATACTGCGGCAGGATCCGCAGGTCGCGAATCGTGACGAGCCGCGTGGCAGCGTTCGAAACGATCTCAAGCCCCGCGCGGGTATAGCGCGCCGTGAGCATCCACAGGAGAAGGGAAAGCAGCGTTGCGGCGGCGAACCCGAGAAAGACCGCTTTGGGGTTGCGGCCGAACGCCTCCCACGCGAGCAGCACGCCCAGCGCCAGCAGCGCGACGGCCCAAGCGACGCAGGGCAGCGAAAACGTGGCGCGCAGCCAGCCGCCGAAGCCGAGGAACAAAAGCCAAGCGAGCAGCGGCCGCCAGAGCCACAAGAAGCGCTCGGCGCGGCCGCGTTCCGCCGGCAGATACAGCCGCACGGACGGGGAATGTTTTGTCACGGCGCCGTCACCTCCCCGTGCCCAAAATCAGGGACGAAAGTTCGTCCGCATAGGTTTCGCTTCCAAACCAGAGGACGCCGCCCTCCTCCTGCGCGCCGCCGCTGCGCGCGCAAAGCACGGTTGTCTCCACGCCGAAATCGGCCGGCGGAACGCTCGGCACCGCCGCGCAGACAGCGATGATCCGGGAAATGCCGAGGCCGCTTTTCTCCGTGCGCAGGCTTTCCAGCGTCGAGATGCCGTCGCCGCAGCCGCCCTCAAGCAGCGCGGGCAGCAGGATCGTCAGATCCTCCGTCGAGGTGACCGAGCCGAGGGAGACGCCGCCCGTCGCGGCGTCGCGCCAGGCGATGCTGTGCAGCCAGCCCTCCTCCAGCAGCGCCTGCGACAGGGAAACGAGGACCTCCGCCGCCGCATCGAAGCAGGCGGGCGGGACGTCGCGGTCCTGCGGGCGGGCGGTATCGAACAGCAGAAGAATCGAGCGATCCACGGGCAGGCTCGCTTCCTTCGTCATCAGGTGGTCGAATTTCTGGGTCAGTTTCCAGTGGATCTGGCGCAGGCTGTCGCCCGGGCGGTAGTCGCGCACCTGAAAGATCTCGCTCATGTCGTTGCCGGGGCGGCGGTCGGAATATTCGTCGCTGTCCTCGGGCGAAGAGCGGGCAAAGTCGGCTACCAGCCGCATGGGAAACGTCGCGGGCAAAACAGTCACGCCCGTTTCCCGCTCGATGCGCAGGGGAAATGCCAGCAGGCCGAACCATTCATAAAGGCGCACGCACGAAAGATGCGCTTCGATGCGCCCGCAGCAAGGCGACGTGAGGCGGCAGGCGATCTCGCGGCGTTCCCGTGCGCCGAGCGAGAAATCGACCGTTTGGCGAAACGGCTCGCCCGTGAGGCGGTTTTCACCCTCGATCAGGCAACTGACGCGTCCGAGCGGCAGGAAAAAGCGATTTTCCGCCGTGATGGGCAAAAGGATCTCACCGCCTTTTTCGCCGGAAACCTCTTCTTTGAGCGATACGGAAAAAAGCCGCGACGCAAACACGACCGCGGCAAAACTCAGCAAAAGAAAGGGGACAAACAGCACCAGGAGAACCTGCAAAAGACCTGCGCCGCTCCAAAGCGACAGCAGGCCCAGCAGCACCAGCCACAGCGCCCAGGCGAAGCGGACCGTCATCCGAGGACACCCGCTTCGGTCTTGCGGACCGGCGTGGGCATCGGCACGCTTTCGAGCACGCCGCGCAGCACGTCCGCGGCGTCCATCTGGGCGAGCCGCGCCTTCGGGCTCAACAGCAGGCGATGCGCCGAAACATCCGAGAAAACGACCGCTACATCCTCGGGCAGCACGTACCCGCGTCCGAGCAGGTAGGCATGGGCCTTGGCCATGCGGCAGACGGCGAGCGCGCCGCGCGGCGAAAGGCCGAGTTGGATCATCGGGTGCTCGCGCGTGGCGCGGGCCAGTTGCGTCACATATTCGTAGATCGCGCCGGCAATGTGCACCGAGGCGGCCTCCTGCTGCATCTCGATGAGTTCCTGCGCGGAAACGAGCGGATGCAGCGCGTCGAGCGGGTTGGCGGTCTGGCGATCGGAGAGCAGGCTGACCTCGCTCTCGAAATCGGGGTACCCCATGCTCAGCCGGATCATGAAGCGGTCGAGTTGGGCCTGCGGCAGCAGTTGCGTGCCGGCCGAGCCGACGGGGTTTTGCGTTGCGATCACGATGAACGGCTGCGGCACCGCGCGGGTGACACCGTCGACCGTGATCTGCCCCTCCTCCATGACCTCCAGCAGCGCGGACTGCGTCTTGCTCGAGGTGCGGTTGATCTCATCCGCAAGCAGCAGGTTTGTCATGGCGGCGCCCGGCTTGTAATCGAACGCCCCGCCGCTCTTATCGTAGACTGAGAAGCCCGTGATGTCGCTCGGCATCGAGTCGGAGGTGAACTGCATGCGCTTGAACTGAAGGCCCAGCGTTTTGGCGAGGGCGAGCGCAAGCGTTGTTTTCCCGGTCCCGGGCACATCCTCGAGCAGGATGTGGCCGCCGGAGAGGATCGCCATGAGGGTTTTGGCGATGACCTCGTCTTTGCCGACGATAACGGTGCGAACCTGTCTGACGATCGAAGCGGCGCTGTTTTTCATGGGGGTTGAACTCCTTTTTTGAAACATAGGCTGCCCCATCCGCGCGGCGGACCGGCGGGTGGGGCAGAGGGGTGCGGATCAAAGCATGCGCTGACCGGAATTGCGATTCGAATAGAAGATGACGCCGACGGCGACGAGCACCGCCGCGAGACCCGCAAGGATCAGCGCCCAGATGAGCCACGAGATGCCGCCCTTTTTGGTGGGAACGTCGGGATCATCGGGCTCCGTGCGGATGATGACTTCTTCCACCTCCTCCGAAGAGGGTTCCGAAGAGGACGAAGGGGCGGACGAAGAAGAAATCTCCGACGATTCGGAAGAAGAGGGCTTGGAGGAAGACGACTGCGAGGAGGAAGGAGGCGTTGTCGAAGAGCGCGGCGGCGCGGTGGAAGCGGGCGGCGCCGCGGTGGAGGAAGAAGGCCTCGGCGCATTGCTCACGGAGGACGTGGAGGAGGAAGGCGCGGACGATTCGCTGCTCGAGGACTCGGTGAGTTTGAGTTTCTCTGTCGAGATGACGTAGCGCCCAAGGGTGTTCGTGCGGATCACAAACGCTTCTTCGTCCTTATCGTACTTGGCGTTGGAGACGAGCGACAGTTTGCCCGACGAACTGATCTCATACACGTAGGCTTTGCTCTCGGGATAGGAGAGATAGAGCGTGCCGGTTTTCTTGAACTTCGCGTAGTTGCCGTTGTAGAAATCGAGGTCGGCGTTGGGGTTCGTTTTGGCGACCTTATCGCCGATCTTGTCGTCGAAGTCGGTGTCGAAACCGAGCAGGATCTCGCCCTGTCTGCGGGTATCCACGACGAAGGAACTGTAGTCGTCGTCCGCAAAATAGAACGTGAATTCCTCATCGGCGTAGAAGCCGTCGCCCTCGTCGAATACCGCCGGCGTCTTGGGGATCATGCCGTCGCTGTCGGCGGCGGCGTACTTCAGCGTGATGCTGATGGAACTCTCTACGTCGAACCCGTCCGAGCCGCTCTTGCGGATGCGGGCGGTTCCGCTGGCATATTCGGTCTCGGTCGTGGAGGCGCTCTTCGTCTTCACGGCGAGGAAGTAGATCTTGCGCATCGCGCTGTTCGACCCGAGGTAGAACGTCTTGGAAGAGGCGGTGCGGCGGACAATGTCCGCGCTCTCCACGAATTTCTTGCCTTCTTTCCAGGAAAGGGAGACCTTTGCACTGGAAACGGCGGAAGATTCGTGGACGAAGATGTAACTGCCGTCCGCGGAAGAGGAGGCCGCGTCATAGGCTTTCTGTGCCGCCTCCTGCGCCGATTTCGCTTTCTCGGTTGCGGCCTTCGCCTTAGTGAGCGCGGATTCCGCGTCACTGAGCGCCTTGGTCAGCGCGGTTTTGTTCTGCGAGTTCGCTTTTGCGGTGGAGAGCGCCTGAGCCGTCACTTTGTCGGGATCGGTCACGGTGAACGAAGGGAAGAGCCGGTTGACGGCCTTGAGCGCGTTCGACAGCGCGGTCTTTTTGGTGGCGGCGTTCTTTTCCGCATCTTCGATCTTCTTGATCTCGCCTTTGAACTGGGTGATTGCATTGTTGCGGTTGGTCGTGGCGATCTCAATGGCCTGCTTTTTGGTATAATTGCCGGCGGGAAGGCCGTACCCGACCGCGTCGAGCGAGGTGCTGAACAGGTTGGCGGGCAACGCCAGGACGGTCAGATCCGTCGCCGTAGCCGGATAGCGCGCCCCGATCGTGCTTGCGATCAGGGCATCGGTCAGAACCGTGGTGTCGACCTTGGCCAGTCGATCGGTCCAGACGGATTTGTTCCCCAGAGCGGCCAGAGCCGACTTGGCGTTTGTATACTGCGTGAGCGCGGATTCCGCGGTCTCAAATGCCGTTTTGATCTCGGCGGCTTTGGTGTCGAAATCGTCCACGGCCTTTTTCGCGGCGTCGCGGGCTTTCTGTGCATCCGCTTCGGCTGACTGCGCGGCGGCGTAATCCGCATTCGCTTTTTCCAGCGCTTTCTTCGCCGCATCGGCCGAATCGGAATTCTGCTCGTAGGTGTCGCGGTTTGCGTTGAACAGCGGGAAATAGACGGTTTCTCCGAAGTCGACCTCGGTTCTGGAAGAAACCGGATTGTCGAGATCGACGACACCGTCCTTATCGGCCAGATAGCCGAGAGAACTCAAATAGGCGACGCGATAAGTCGGGGACGCGGCAAACGCGAACACCGACAGGGAAAGCACCATGGCGGCGGCGAGAACGGCGGTGAGCAAACGTTTCATAAAATCCCTCCCGTTGTGGCTGCATGGGTTGCCGCGCGAGCGGCGGGCGTGAACCATTCAAACAATGAGTGCGGGAATCGCCGCATTTTATTGCGGGATTCGGATCGCTTCGTTACATTATTCTTATCATAGCACGAAAGTCGTGCCCCGGCAAGGTGTTTTCGCCAAGTTTCAGCCGGCTTCGCGCGCGGGACAGCGCACGGTTTTGGTTGAAATGGGCGCCTGAATCCGCTATAATGGGAACAGCATCACTGCCCGGGGCGGCAAAGAGAGGATGATGGCGGTCTCATGATGTCAAAATTCAAGGTTTCCCTCCGGCAACTCATAGAGGAATTTGAACTGGAAACCCTGCACCTGCCGAAGGATCCGGAAAAGCGATTTATCGAAAATACCGATGTGACGCGCCCGAGCCTGCAGTTGGCGGGATATACGGACGTGTTCGATAACACGCGCATCCAGGTCGTCGGGAAGACCGAGATCAGTTACCTCAAACACCTCGAGGAACTCGACGGCGATACGCGCCTCGTCAGCGAGCGCTGCGACCGCTTTTTCGCGCTGCAGCCGCCGATCGTCATCATCTGCCATGACCTTGCCTGCGAGGAGTATATCCTGCAGGCCGCGCAGCGCCATGATGTGCCGCTCGCGCGTTCCTCCATCGACACCTGCGAGTTCATCTCCACGATGATCTATTACCTCAACCGCAGCCTCGCCCCGCGCATCACGCGCCACGGCGTGCTGATGGAAATCTACGGCGAGGGCATCCTCGTGCTCGGCGAGAGCGGCATCGGAAAAAGCGAGACAGCCGTTGAACTGATCGCCCGCGGACACCGCCTCATCGCGGACGACGCCGTGGAGATCCGCCGCGTCTCGAGCCGCTCGCTCGTCGGTTCCTCCCCGCGCAACATCCGCCATTTCATGGAACTGCGCGGCATCGGCATCATCAACGCCCGCCGCGTGTTCGGCACGGGCTCCGTCAAAGTCAAGCAGTCGATCGATCTCATCATCCGCCTTGAGGCGTGGAACGATGCGGCGCGCTACGACCGCTTCGGCAACGTGCGCGAGTATATGGAGATCATGGGCGTGCGCGTTCCGGTGCTCACGATTCCCGTCAAGCCGGGGCGCAACGTCGCCGTCATCATCGAGGCGGCCACGATGAATTTCCGCCTCGACCGCATGGGCTACAACGCCACCCGCGAACTGATGCGCGGCCTCGGCCTGCCCGAGGAGGAAGATCCCCCTGTGGAACGGGTGATCCACGATTCGGGTTGGGATCTGGATTAAGAACGAAGGGAGGGCGGCCCGATGCCCGACGTGACTGAGATCGTCCGCGCGCTTGCCGCAGAAGGGATCCGAGCACGGCTCGATGAGCCGATGCGGACCCACACGTCCCTGCGCGTCGGCGGCGCCGCCGATTGCTTTGTCGCACCCGAAAACGAGGCGCAGATCATTCGGACCGCCCGCCTCTGCCGCGAAGTGGGCATGCCGCTGTGTGTGATCGGCAACGGGACCAACCTGCTCGTCTCCGACGAGGGGATCGCGGGCGTCACGATGCAGATCGGCGCGGCTTTTTCTGATATAAAGGCAAATGGCTTTACAGTGGAAGCGACCTGCGGAGCGCCGCTCGTCTCGCTCTGCCGGTTCGCGGCGGAGCGCGGCCTCGCAGGCCTCGCGTTCGCGGGCGGCATCCCGGGAACGGTCGGCGGGGCCATCGTGATGAACGCCGGCGCTTACGGCGGAGAGGTCCGGGATGTGCTGCAGAGCGTCCGCGTGCTCGACGCGGACGGCGAGATCCGCACCCTTGCGGCCGGCGAATGCGGCTTCGGATACCGCATGAGCCGCTTTCAGGCCGAGCCGCAGCGCATCCTGCTTTCGGCCGTTTTTGCGCTGCATCCCGGCGACCGCGAGGAGATTTTTGCCGAGATGCGCGCACACAACGAGGCGCGCCGCCAAAGCCAGCCGCTCGATCTGCCGAACGCGGGCAGCGCCTTCCGCCGTCCCGCCGACGGCCGCGCAGCCGCGCAAATGATCGACGAATGCGGCCTCAAGGGGACCGCGGTCGGGGGAGCCGCCGTCAGCGAAAAGCATGCGGGGTTCTTCGTCAACCGCGGGGGAGCGACCGCCGCCGATTTTGAGGCGCTGCTTTCGCTCGTGCAGCGGCGCGTGCAGGAGGAATCCGGCGTTCTGCTCGAGCCGGAATACCGCCGATTGGGAGGTCGCCATGGATCGGAATGAACCGCTTTCCTATGCCGCGCGCGTGCGGGAGGAAATCGCAAAAACGCGGCCGTTTCGCAGCAAACATTACAAATCCTTCTGCTACGGGCTGCTGTTGATGGGCAAGCGGTTCGACCGCCAGAGCGCCGTGCTCGCCACCGAACACCTGCCCGTTTCCAAGCTCTACGGCTTTGCGATCCGGGACATGATCGGCGTGCGCGCGGCCTTTACCGAGCAGCGTACGCTGCGCAGCAAAACGCTCTACACGATCGCGCTCACCGACCAGGGCGACCTTGCGCGCCTGATGGGCGTTTTTTCGCATGCGGAGGGGGCGCCCAACCGCGCGCTGATGCGGGGCGACGCCCTGCCGCTGTTTTTGGCGGGCACGTTTTTATCCTGCGGCACGATCACGGAGCCGACGCGCGGCTACCACCTCGAATTCCTGCCGCCGAGCGACGAACTGTGCGACCTGCTGTTTGAACTGCTTTCCACAGTCGGCTACCCGCCGAAATCCACCGTGCGCCGCGGGCAGACCGTGCTGTATTATAAAGAGAGCGAGCCGATCGAAGACCTGCTCGCGATGATGGGCGCCGTGAAATGCTCGCTGGAGTTGATGGAACTGAAGATCTACCGCGATCTGCGCAACCGCGCCAACCGCGCGACGAATTGTGAGACCGCGAACATCGACAAACTGGTGCGCACCTCGCAGAAACAGTTGGCGGAGATCGAAACGCTGCGCGAGAGCGGCGCGCTCGAAACGCTGCCGCCGGAACTGGGCGCCATGGCGCGCCTGCGCGAGGAACATCCCGAGGCTTCGCTGGCGGAACTGGCCGAACTTTCCGGCGTGTCGCGCTCGGGGGTCAACCATCGGCTGCGGCGCCTGTCCGAGGCGGCCGCGAAGATCCGGGAGAAAGGGGAGTGACGGGCTTGGACCGCTTTGTCCACCTGCATCTGCATACCGAGTACAGCCTGCTCGACGGCGCCTGCCGGATCGACCGGGTGCTGCAGCATGCAAAGGACATGGGTCAGCCCGCCGTTGCGATCACCGACCACGGCGTGATGTACGGCGTGATCGACTTTTACAAAAAGGCGAAGGAAGTCGGCATCAAGCCGATCATCGGCTGCGAGGTCTATGTGGCGACGCGCTCGATGCGCGATAAGGAGCACCGGCTCGACGGCTCGCCGTATCACCTCGTCTTGCTGTGCAAAAATGAGACGGGATACAAAAACCTGATCTCGCTCGTTTCGCGCGCCTCGATCGACGGCTTTTACAACAAGCCGCGCGTCGATCTCGAACTGCTTGCGCAGAAATCGGAGGGGCTGATCGCGCTTTCCGCCTGCCTTGCGGGGCAGATCCCCCGGCTGCTGGTGCAGGGAGACTACGAGGGGGCCAAAGCGGCCGCCGCGCGCCACATCGAGATCTTCGGGAAAGAAAACTACTTCATCGAGGTGCAGAACCACGGCATCGAGGAGCAGCAGCGCATCCTGCCGCTTTTGCGGCGTCTTTCGGACGAACTCGGCGTCGGCATCGTGGCGACGAACGACGCCCACTATGTCACCCGCGCCGACAGCCGCATGCAGCACGTGCTCACCTGCATCCAGACGAACACGACCGTCGACAATCCGAGCCTCGAGTTTGCCACCGACGAGTTTTATGTCAAGTCCCGCGCCGAGATGGACGCGGCACTGCCCGATTTTCCAGACGCGATGGAGACGACGCTCGCGATCGCCGAGCGCTGCAATCTCGAGTTTACGTTCGGGGAACTCAAATTGCCGCATTACACCGCCCCCGACGGGCGCGACAACCTCGAGTTTTTCCGCACGAGTTGCCGCGAGGGGCTGCGCCGCCGCTACGGCGAGCACCCCGATCCCGCGGTCGTCGAGCGGCTGGAGTACGAGATGTCCGTCGTCGAGAAGATGGGCTACGTCGATTATTACCTGATCGTCTACGACTTTATCGCCTACGCGCGTTCGCGGGGCATCCCTGTGGGCCCCGGCAGAGGGTCCGGCGCGGGCAGCCTTGCGGCCTACTGCATCGGCATCACCGATGTCGACCCGATCCGCTATGGCCTGATCTTTGAGCGGTTCCTCAACCCCGAGCGTGTCAGTATGCCCGATTTCGACGTGGATTTCTGCTACGTCCGCCGGCAGGAGGTCATCGACTACGTGGTGCGCCGCTACGGCGCCGACCACGTAGCGCAGATCATCACGTTCGGCACGATGGCGGCGCGCGCCGCGATCCGCGATGTCGGCCGCACGCTCGGCATGAGTTACCAGCAGACCGATCGCATCGCCAAACTTGTCCCGCAGGAACTCGGCATCACGCTGGAAAAGGCCCTGCGCGGCTCGAAGGACTTCGCCCGCGTCTACGAAGAAGACGAGGCTGCCCGCGACCTGATCGACATGGCGCGCGCCCTCGAGGGCATGCCGCGCCACGCCTCGATCCATGCGGCGGGCGTGGTGATCGCCAAAGACCCCGTCGAGACCTACGTCCCGCTGCAGCGCGGCGACGGCGCGGCGGTCACCCAGTTCCCGATGACGACGCTCGAGGAACTCGGCCTTTTGAAGATGGACTTTCTCGGCCTGCGCAACCTCACGGTGATCGCGGACTGCGAGAAGATGATCCGCGGGCGCGAACCCGCGTTCTCAATGGACGCGATCCCCTACGACGACCCCGCCGTGTTTGCGATGCTTTCGAAGGGCCACACCGAGGGCGTGTTCCAGTTTGAATCGGGCGGGATGCGCAACGTGCTGGTGCAACTGCGCCCCGAGCACATGGAGGATCTGATCGCCGTGATCTCGCTCTACCGCCCGGGCCCGATGGAGTCGATCCCGCGCTATATCCGCTGCCGCCACGACCCCACCCAGATCACCTATCGCCACCCGAAACTTTCTTCGATCCTTGACGTGACGTACGGTTGCATCGTCTATCAGGAGCAGGTGATGCAGATCTGCCGCGAACTGGCGGGCTTCTCCTACGGGCGGGCCGACCTCGTCCGCCGCGCGATGAGTAAGAAAAAAGCCTCCGTGATGCAGCAGGAGCGAGACCATTTCGTCCACGGCATGCGCCGGGAGGATGGCAGCGTGGAATGTCCCGGCTGCGTGGCGAACGGCGTGCCCGAATATGTGGCGGACGCAATCTTCGATGAGATGAGCGCCTTCGCTTCCTATGCGTTCAATAAATCCCACGCCGCAGCCTACGCCCATGTCGCCTATCAGACGGCTTACCTCAAGTGCCACTACCCGCGCGAGTATATGGCGGCCCTGCTGACGAGCGTGCTCGACAACACTGATAAAGTCGTTGAATATTCCAACGAGTGCGCGCGCCTCGGCATCGGCATCCTGCCGCCGGACGTTTCGCGCAGCGAGGAATCATTCACGGTCGATGGGGATCGGATCCGCTTCGGCCTGCTGGCGATCAAGAACATCGGCCGCGGCGTCGTCACAAAACTGATCGAGCGCAGGCGGGAGGAGCCGTTCTCCGATTTTTCGGATTTCTGCACGCGCCTGTACGACGCGGAATCGCGCCGGCGCACCTTTGAGTGCCTTATCAAATGCGGCGCATGCGACTGCTTCGGCGGCACGCGCGCGGCGATGCTTTCGTCCCTCGATTCGGTTTTGGAGGATGCCCAGCGCACGGCCGAGGCCAACCTCTCGGGCCAACTCAACCTGTTCGACGCCCCGCAGGCGGCGGGGAAGCACCGCTTCACGCTGCCCGATGTGCCGGAGTTCGACCATGCGCAACTGCTTCGGATGGAGCGCGAATACCTCGGGCTCTACCTCTCGGGGCATCCGCTGCTGCCGTACCGCGACCGCCTTGAGGCGCTCGGCGTGACGACGGCGGCCGACATCCGCGCGGCAGCGGAGGGGACGCACCCAGCGCTCTCCGACGAGAGCCCCGTCACGCTCGCGGGCGTGGTCGCGGCTCGCCGCAACACGACGACGAAGCGCGGCGACACGATGGCCTATCTCACGATCGAAGACCTTACGGGCAGCACTACCGTCATCGTGTTCCCGAATTCGATGGCACAACTTTCGGCCGTCGCGGGCGCGGAAACGCCCGTGCTTGTGCGCGGACGGCTCTCCCTGCGCGAGGATGAGAGCAGCGTGCGCCTTCTCTCGATCGAACCGCTTTCCGCCGCCCAGCCGGCGTCGGCCGCGCAGCCTCCCGCCGCGAAGGGCGGCAGGGCCGGCATCCTGTATCTGCGCGCGTCGTCCGCCGAAAGCGCGGAATGGTCGCAGGCGCAGAAGTATCTGTCGATTTTCGACGAGGGGCCTGGCCTCGTGCCGGTTTGGGTCAAATTCACCGATCCGGGCCTTTGGGAAAAGGACCTGCCGCAGACGGCCGTCAACGACGTGCTGCTGCGCGAACTGCGAAAAACGCTCGGGGACGACAGCGTCGTCTACCGCGCGTAAAAGGCGAGAGGAACCGCCCTCCCGCCGATACCGGAAAGGGGCGAAAGCCATGCAAAACGAAATCAAAACGATCGGCGTGCTTACCTCCGGTGGGGACGCCCCCGGCATGAACGCCGCCGTGCGCGCCGTGGTGCGCGCCGGGATCGAGAAAGGGTGGCGCGTCGTCGGCATCCGGGGCGGATATAAAGGACTGGTGGAGCGCGACTTCGTCGGGATGAACCTGCGCAGCGTCAGCAACATCCTGCAGCAGGGCGGGACGATCCTGCACACCTCGCGCTGTCCCGAATTCCACGAACAGCGCACGGTGCGCCAGGCGGCCGACCTCTGCCGCGAAGAGGGGATCGACGCCCTCGTCACCATCGGCGGGGACGGGACGTTCCGCGGCGCGCAGGCGCTTTCGCGCGAGGGGATCTCCTGCATCGGCATTCCGGGAACGATCGACAACGACATCGCCGCCACCGACTACACGATCGGCTTTGATACGGCGGTCAACACCGTCGTGCAGATGGTGGACCGCCTGCGCGACACCTCCCGTTCGCACGACCGCTGCTCCGTCGTGGAGGTGATGGGCCGCACTTCGGGCTACATCGCATTGGAATCGGGCATCGCCTGCGGCGCACTTTGCGTGCTTGTGCCCGAGCAACCGTTTACGATCGAGGAGATCGCCGAGCGCATGATGCAGACGCTCAACACCGGCAAAAAGCACTTTATCATCGTGATGGCGGAGGGTGCGGGCAGCGCGGTCGAACTCGCCCGCGAGATCGAGGCGCGCACGCACATCCATTCCACGGCGACGGTGCTCGGCCATGTGCAGCGCGGCGGCGCCCCCACTTCGATGGACCGCGTGATGGCGAGCCGCATGGGCTGGTACGCCGTCGAACGGATCGCCTGCGGCGCGCGCAACCGTATCGTGGTGCGGCGCGCGGGGGAGGTCGCCGATTTCGGGATCGACGAGGCCCTTGCCATGCATAAAACGGTCGATCTCGATATGCTGCGCGTTGCGACAGCCGTTTCCATTTGAATTTTTCAAAATAAATCGCCCGTCCGGGCGATTTATTTTTATGCACAAAAACCGCATTTTTTGCGCAAATCCGCGCCTTTTCCCAACTAAAATAAGAAAATGAAATGAATTTTTTGCGAATTAACTGCCATATTTCTTTACAGAATCAAGTTGTCAGTTTATAATAAATTTATACGGAGTATCGTTGAATCAGAGGAGTGGAGAAAATGAATACGGTTGCATCAGTTGCGCAGTATCTCCAAATTGCACAGGATCTTTCCGCGCGGATTGCGGACGGGGATTTTTCGGATGCCGAGCGGCTCCATGGGCGCTCGATCCTGGCTTCGGAATACAACGTTTCGCCCGAGACGATCCGCCGGGCGCTGCACCTGCTTGCGGAGATGAAGGTGGTGGAAGTGCGGCCGCAAAGCGGCACCGTGGTGCTTTCGCGCGACAACGCGCGCCGCTACGCCGCACAGTCCTTTGCCGGGGCGCGCGAGCGCACGCTCTATGCGCAGTTGCGGGACTTGCTGCGCGAGCAGGCCGAACTCAACCGGCGCGCTGCAAAACTTGTCCTGGCGCTTGCCGAGAGCCATACGGCGCACGCCGCCGAATTCGGCCCGCTGCCGACCTGCGAGGTCGCCGTGCCGGAAGACTCGCCCCTGATCGGCAAGAGCATCGGAGAACTGCGCTTCTGGCAGCAGACGGGCGCCACCATCGTGGCGATCCGCCGCGGCCGTTCGGTGATCCTGTCGCCGGGGCCGACTGCGGAACTGTACGGGAAAGATACCGTCGTGCTTGTGGGCGGCGAAGAAGCCGCGCAGACGGCCGGACGCTTTCTGAAACGAAAACGAAAGGAGGAACCGACTTGATCGAATTTTGCAACGTTTGCAAATCCTACGGAAAAACGCAGATCCTCAAAGGCATCAGCACCACGATCGAGGACGGGGAGTTCGTTGTGCTGATCGGCCCCTCCGGCTGCGGAAAAACGACCACGCTGAAAACCGTCAATCGCCTGATCGAACCGGATTCGGGCGAGATCCGGATCGACGGGAGAAACATTCTGGAAGCCGACAAAGTGGAACTGCGGCGCGGCATCGGCTACGTGATCCAGCAGATCGGCCTGTTTCCGAACATGACGGTCGCGCAGAATATCTGCGTCGTGCCGAAACTGCTCAAGTACCCGAAGGAGCGCTGCGACGCGATCGTGCGCGAGATGCTGGCGCTCGTCCAGATGGAAGATTACGCGGAGAAATACCCCTCCGAACTTTCCGGCGGCCAGCAGCAGCGCATCGGCGTGCTGCGCGCGCTGGCGGCGTCCCCGCCGATCGTGCTGATGGACGAGCCCTTCGGCGCGCTCGATCCCGTCACGCGCGAATCGCTGCAGGACGAACTGAAAAATCTGCAGAAGAAACTGGGGAAGACGATCCTGTTCGTCACCCACGATATGAGCGAGGCGCTCAAACTGGCGGATCGGATCCTGTTCATGGACGCGGGCGAGATCGTGCAGGAAGCCTCGCCCGAGGAGATGCTCGAAAACCCCGCAAACGACCTTGTCCGCAGTTTTCTGGGCAAGCATCTCTCGGAAAACCAGCCGCCGGAAAAAGTGGAGCATTACATGCGCAAAAATCTCTCCGTCGTGCAGAAGGACCGCGGCATTCTCGAATGCGCCGAGAAGATGGCGCGCAGCGGCGTGGATACCCTGCTCGTCGTCGATGAGGACGACCGCTACGCGGGCACCGTCTCGATCGAGGACATCCGCCTTTGGAAGCAGGAACTGCGCCGCATCGAGCCGCTCGTGCGGCAGCGGGCGCACACCGTGCGCGTCGGAGAGGACGCCCGCGCCTGCATTGACCATTTGCTCGAAACGGGCGACAACTATGTCGTCGTCCTCAACGAGGACGATACGATCGCGGGCATTGTGACAAAGACGAGCGTCGCGCGCGCCGTTGCGGAAAACCTGTGGGGTGAGTCGTGATGGCGGCCCTGCTGGACACCTACGGCTCCATGCTTGTGAAAGCGATCGGCGTGCATCTGGTCTACGTGTTCGTCTCGGTGACAGCGGGCTTTCTGCTCGGACTGGCGCTCGGCGTGCTGCTTTCGCAGTTGCCGCGGCTCTCGGGCGTGCTGATCCCGGTCCTGTCCGTTTTCCAGACGATCCCGGGTCTTGTGTTCATCGGACTGTTGTTTTTGTGGATCGGCATGCGCCCTGCGACGGTCATCATCGCCCTGGCGGTCTATGCGATGTTCCCCATTCTGAAAAACACCTATGCCGGCATCCTCGGCGTCGACGCGCGCTATGTGGAGGCGGCGCGCGGCTGCGGCATGTCCGCGGCGCAGTGCCTGTGGAAGGTGCAGTTGCCGCTCGCCATGCCGATGATCCTTTCGGGGCTGCGTATGGCGGCGGTCTACACCGTCAGTTGGGCGGTGCTCGCCGCAATGATCGGCCTCGGCGGCCTCGGTGATTTCATCTATCAGGGGACCTCCTCGAACAACAACACGCTGATCCTCCTCGGCGCGATCCCGGCGGCGGTGCTCGCCGTTCTCATCGGCGGCCTCATCGACCGTCTGCAGCGCCGGGTGATCCCGCGCGGCATGCAAGGGGGGATGAAGCCATGACGATGCAACTCGTTCTGGAGCATCTGGCGCTCGTGTTCGCCGCGAGTTTGTTCGCCGTGCTCGTCGGGCTGCCGCTCGGCGTGGCGGCCTATGCGTTCCCGCGGGTGCGCGGCGCGGTGCTGCGCATCGTGGACCTGCTGCAGACGGTGCCCGCGCTGGCCCTGCTGGGCATCATCATGGTCTTTGCGGGCGCGGGAAAGCAGACGGTCGTGCTCGGCCTCATGCTGTATTCGCTGCTGCCGATCGTGCGCAATACGTGCGTCGGCCTGCTGCAGGTCGATCCGGGCGTGCGCGAAGCGGCGCGCGGCATGGGCATGGCGAGTTGGTACCGCATTTGCGCGGTGGAACTGCCGCTGGCGTTCCCGTCGGTGTTCACCGGCATCCGCATCGCGGTCGTCAACGCCATCGGGACGGCGGTCTTCGCGGCGTTTGTGGGCGGCGGCGGCCTCGGCGGCGTGCTCAACCGCGGCATCCGTATCCAGAGCATGCGGCTGATCCTCTCCGGCACCGCGGCGCTGATGGCGATCGCGCTGGTGCTCGATCTGGCGATGGGCGCCGCCGAAAAACGCATCCGCCGCGGACGTGGCCTGGGCGGACGGCGCGCAGTTGCGGCGCTGATCGCCGCTGCGCTGCTGGTCGCCGTCGTGCTGCCGATCGGCCTGCGCGAAACGAAAGGGGAGGACACGCTGATCCTCTATGAAGGGGATTACAGCGAGACGCAGCTCATCCATCGCATGGTCAAACTGCTCGTCGAGGAAAAGACCGATCTCGCCGTGACGATCAAGGATCAGATGTCGCAGGTGAACAACTACAAGGCGCTGATCGGCGACCGCCATTCCTGCGACCTGATGTGCAGTTACGACGGCACGCTGCTGACGACCTTCCTGCACCGCGATGTCAGCGAGATCCCGCCGGGGGTGGCGCTCTACGACTACGTCAACGCCCTCGGCCGCGAGCAGGAGGACGTGTACCTGCTCGACTTGTTCGGGTTTGACAACACCTACGCCATCGCGATGCCCGAAGCGCTCGCGGAGGAATACGGCGTCACGCGCGTCAGCGACCTGATCCCGCTTGCGGGGGATTTCGTCTTCGGCGCGGAGCATGAGTTTTTCACACAGGAGGGCAGCATGAAATTCGGCCCGTTCACCGCGTTTTACGGGCTGCGGTTCAAGGATTCCGTCTCGGTCGACGTCAGCCTCAAATATGCGGCGGTGGAAAGCGGCAGTTTCGACGTCACCGAGGTCTATGCGACCGACGGCCTCAACCGCAAAGCGGGGCTGCGGGTGCTCGAGGACGATCGGGAGTTTTTCCCCGAATACAACGGCGCCCTGCTGGTGCGCGGGGATCTGTTCGAGCGGTTTTCGGGCGTCGCGCCCGAACTCGAATCGGTGCTCGCCCTGCTCGGCGGGCAAATCGCCAACGACGACATGGTGGAGATGACGTATCAGGTCGACGTGATGGGCAAGACCGTCGATGAGGTCGCCGCCGCGTTTCTGCGCGAGCGCGGCCTGATCTCGTAGCGCGCCCGTCCGGACAAAAAACGCCGGGCCTGCCGAAAGGCGGGGCCCGGCGTTTTGCGCGCGGCGGATTATTTCAGCATCGGCCTGCAATCGGGAGCGACGTCGAAGTCAAATTCGGTGATCGAGCGCAGGTCGTCGAGCGTGATCTCATCCGCAAGGGCGAACACGACGAACCGGCCGTTCTCGCGGCGCATCATGCAGTATTCGGTGACGATGTAATCGACCTCGTGGAAGCCCGTCACGGGCAACTGATATTTCTTAATGAGTTTGGTGCGGCCCTTTTTGTCGCAGTGCGTCATCGCGGCGATCACGTTTTTTGCGCCTGAGACGAGGTCCATTGCGCCGCCGACGCCGAGTTGCTTGCCGCCGGGGATGATCCAGTTGGAGATATTGGCCTCCTCGTCGACTGAGAACGCGCCGAGCACGGTCGCGTCGATGTGTCCGCCGCGGATCATGCCGAAGGAATCGGCGGAGGAGAAGTAACTGCACCCGGGGGTCTCGGTGACCAGTTGGCGGCCTGCGTTGGTGCACTGCCAATCCTCCTCGCCCTCCTTGGCAAGCGGCCCGACGCCGAGAAAGCCGTGTTCGGCCTCGATATAGATGTTCTCGTTGGCGACGTAGTCGGCGATCTTCGTGGGAATGCCGATGCCGAGGTTCAGGGCGAAGGTGTGCTCGCCCGCCATTTCGTCGATCATCGCGGCGGCGTTTTTGGCGATGCGCGCCTCCGCTTCCGCTTTTTCAAACGTGACCATCCGTTATTCCTCCTTCACGATGGCGTTGACGTAAATGTGCGGCACCTGAATGTTCTCGGGATCGAGTGCGCCGATCTCGACGATCTCTTCGACGAGCGCGATCGTGTAGGTCGCCGCCATCGCCATGGTGGGGTTGAAGTTGCGCGAGATCTTATAAAAGACCAGGTTGCCGAGTTTGTCGGCTTTGTATGCTTTGACGAGCGCTACGTCGGCGGGGATCGCCTCCTGCAGGAGGTAGCCGCGGCCGTTGAACTCGCGGGACTCGTGCCCCTCGGCCAGTTCGGTTCCGTATCCCGCTGCCGTGTAGAAAGCGGGGATGCCGTAGGCCGCCGCGCGGATCGCTTCGCTGAATGTGCCCTGCGGGATGAGCGTGACCTCGATCTCGCCGCGGTTGTAGGCGTCGATCAGATCGGGGTTCCAGTTGTAGTAGTTGCCGATGCAGGCCTTGAGCATCTTTTTGTCGAGCAGTTTGCTCAGGCCGATGTGGGGGGAGGCCAGATCGTTTGAAATGAGCGTCAGATCCCGCACGTCGGTTTTGACGAGTTCGTCGACAAGGGCGTCGGGAGCGCCGCGCAGGCCGAATCCGCCGACCATGATGCGATCGCCGCTTTTCACGTGGGAAATCGCCTGCGCGATGCTCATGATCTTGTTTTCTCTTGCCATTGTTTGCACCTCTCACTCGGGTTTCGGCGGGCCGCGGACCGGCGGACCTGCGGCCGTCCGTATGCGTCCATTATAGCAGAGCGCGGGCGGATTGCAAGCGGGAGGGCGCAGAAATCCCGCGGAAAACCGCGCCTCGCCCGACCCCTGGGGCGAGGGCAAAATCTGCGCGCTCCATTGACGCGCAGGCGCAAAAATGGTATCATAATTTGAAATGCGCCGACGGTTTTTGCGGCGCCGCAGGAGGGGAAACATGACGGATCTGACGCAAACCATCCGATCGCTGCCGCGGCAGGTCTCCATGGCCGACCTCGAGGCGGTGCGCGCGCGCAACGAAGCCTTTCTGCGCGCAGCCGGCAGGCCGCGCCGCGCCTTTACGCACCATTTCGGCTGCAGCCAGAATGTCGCGGACGGCGAGCGGCTCGACGGGCTGCTGCGCCGCATGGGTTACGAACCTGCCGCGCGGCAGGAGGAGGCCGACCTGATCCTGTTCAACACCTGCGCGGTGCGCGAGAGCGCGGAGAACCGCGTGCTGGGCCACATCGGCGCGCTCAAGGCCCTCAAACGCGACAACCCCGATCTGCTGATCGTCGTCTGCGGCTGCATGGCGCAGCGCCCCGAAATGCAGGAACGGATCCGGACGCACTATCCCTACGTCGATATCGTGTTCGGCACGGGGGCGGTGCACCGCTTGCCCTCGCTGATCGCGCAGCGCCTGCGGGAAGAGCGCCGCATTTTCTGGGACGAGCCGGAGGGCTCGATCCTCGAGGAACTGCCGCAGTTGCGCACCGATCCGATCCGCGCATCCGTCACGATCATGCAGGGCTGCGACAATTTCTGCTCCTACTGCATCGTGCCCTATGTGCGCGGGCGGGAGCGCTCGCGCCGCCCCGAGGAGATCGTCGAAGAGGCGCGCGGCCTCATAGAGGGCGGCTGCCGCGAACTGCTGCTGCTCGGGCAGAATGTCAATTCTTACGGAAAGGGGTTGGAGGAGCCCGTCAACTTTGCCGAACTGCTGCGGCGCATCGACGCGATCGGGGGCGAATACCGCATCCGCTTCATGACCTCCCACCCGAAGGACTGTACCCGCGAACTGATCGACACGATCGCGGAGTCCCGCCATATCTGCCGCCACATCCACCTGCCCGTGCAGAGCGGCTCGGACAAGATCCTGCGGCGGATGAATCGGCATTACACGGTGGCGCAATACATGGAACTGGTCGGCTACGCCCGCGCGCGTATGCCGGACGTCACGTTTTCGAGCGACATCATCGTGGGTTTCCCCGGCGAGACGCGCGAGGACTTTGAACAAACGCTCGCGCTCGTGCGGCAGGTGCGCTACAACGCGCTGTTCACGTTCCTGTACTCGCGCCGCAGCGGCACGCCCGCCGCGCGCATGGAGGACCCCGTCCCGGCCGCGAAGAAATCCGCGTGGTTTCGGGAACTGCTCGCGGCGCAGACCGCGATTTGCACCGAACTCAATGCCGCGTTTGTCGGGAAAACGGTGCGCGTGCTGCTCGACGGCCGCGGAAAAGCCCCCGGCACGCTTTCGGGCCGCACGGCGGGCAACGTGATCGTGGAGGCCGCGGGGGACGACCGCCGCATCGGCAGTTTCGCGGACGTCCGCATTCAAAAAGCGATGAACTGGGCGATGGCGGGAGAACTCGTCTGACCCCGGCATTGATTAACACACAAAAAAGGAGATTGCACACCATGGATTTGATCGAGATGGCAAGAGAACTCGGCAGAGCGCTGCAGCAGGACGAACGCTACCGCAGGGCGGCCGCGGATGCGGACGTTGTCAACACATCGGACGAACTGCGCGAGATGGTCGGGGAGTATGAGGAACTGCGCGGGCAGATGGAAGTGCTGGCGGCGGCGGATTCCTCGAAAAACGCCGAACTCATCAAGGAGATCGACGGACAGATGAACCGCCAGTTCGAGGCGATCAACGCCCACCCGCTGATGGCGCAATACGAAGTATCCCGCCACGAACTGGAGCATCTGGTCAACTATGTTCTGCGCATCGTCACCGGCGCTGCAAATGGCGAGGATCCCGACGAGATCGGGGAAGAGGCCTGCACCGGCTCCTGCTCGACCTGCGGCGGCTGCCACTGACGCGGAGGGCGCATTCCAAACACAAAGGCGGGTGAGAACATGGCGGAACTTTCGCCGATGATGCAGCAATATCTGCAGATCAAGCAGGAGCACAAAGACCACCTCCTGTTTTTCCGCGTGGGCGATTTTTACGAGATGTTTTTTGAGGATGCGGTCACCGCGTCGCAAGCGCTCGAACTCGTCCTCACGGGGAAGGACTGCGGCCTGGAGGAGCGCGCGCCGATGTGCGGCGTGCCCGTGCCCTATCACAGTTGCGAGGGTTACATCGCCCGCCTTGTCAAAAAGGGATACAAGGTCGCCGTCTGCGACCAGATGGAGGATCCGCGCTTTGCCAAGGGGCTGGTCAAACGCTCCGTGGTGCGCGTTTACACCCCGGGAACACTGATCGAGTCCGAGATGCTCGACGAGGGAAAAAACAATTACATCGCTTCGGTTTTCCGCGGGGAGGAGGCCTTCGGCCTCGCCTTCGCCGATATTTCCACGGGCAAGATGTACGCCGCGCAGGTGCCCGCCGAAGCCGTCGCGCAGTTACAGAACGAACTGGCGCGCTACGCGCCGAGCGAGATCGTCTACAACGAGGCGTTCTGCCTGCTCGAGGGGATGGGTACCTTTTTGCGCGAGCGCATCGGCTGCTGCGCGCAGGCGCTCGAAGAGCCGGTCTACACCGACCGCGAGAGGCTGCGGCGGCAGACCGCGGAACAGTTCGGCGAGGCGCTGTTTTCCGACAGCGGGCTGGCGGATCTGCCCGATGCCGTGACCGCCGCGGGCGCCTTGCTCTCGTATCTGCACGAGACGCAGAAAGTCGGCGTTGAACGGCTGATCGCCCTCGAGGTGACGCAGAGCCGCCGCGCAATGATGCTCGATGCCGTCGCCCGCCGCAACCTGGAACTGACGCAGACGATGCGCTCGGGCGAAAGGCGCGGCAGCCTTCTGTGGGTGATCGACCGCACGGCCACCGCGATGGGCAAACGCCTGCTGCGCCACTACCTCGAAGAGCCGCTCTGCAACCCCGTTTTGATCGAGAAGCGCCTCAATGCGGTCGAGGAGATCAGAAACGACTCGATGCTGCGCCTCGACCTGTCGGAGGGCCTGCGCGGCATCTATGATCTGGAGCGCCTGCTGACCCGCGTCGTCTGCGGCACGACCACGCCGCGCGAACTCGTCACGCTCGCCGCCGCGCTGCGAAAGATCCCCGCGCTGCGCAGCCGCCTGGATGGCGTGCGCGCGCAGTATCTGCGCGAGGTCGCCGCCGATCTCGACACGCTCGAGGATGCGGCCGACCGCATCGAACGGACCCTTGCCGACGAGCCGCCGTCCCTGATGCGCGACGGCTGGTACATCCGCCCGGGTTTTTCCGCCGAACTCGACGAGCTGCGGCAGATGCTTACGAACACGAAGGAATATCTCGCTCGCATCGAGAGCGGGGAGCGCGAGCGCACCGGCATCAAGACGCTCAAGGTCGGCTTCAACAAGGTGTTCGGCTACTACATCGAGATCACCAACTCTTTCCGGGACATGGTCCCGCAGGAGTATATCCGCAAACAGACCCTCACGGGGAGCGAGCGGTATATCACGCAGGAACTCAAGGAACTCGAGAACCGCATCCTCACCGCGCACGACCGCCAGATCGCCCTTGAGCAGCAGCTCTTTGAGGAACTGCGGGCGTTCGTCGGCGAACAGACCGCGCGCATCCAGCGCACGGCGTCTGCCGTCGCGCGGCTTGACGTCTTCACGGGGTTCGCGGCGCTCGCGGTCGAAAACGATTACTGCCGCCCGCAGATCACGACGACCGGCGAAATCCGCATCAAGGACGGGCGTCACCCCGTCGTGGAACAACTCCTCGGGGCGGGAAACCGCTTTGTCGCCAACGACACGTCGCTCGATCTCAGCGAAAACCGCATCGCCATCATTACAGGCCCCAACATGGCGGGCAAATCGACATACATCCGCCAGGTGGCCGTGATCGTGCTGCTGGCGCAGATCGGCTGCTTCGTGCCCGCCTCCTCGGCGGTGATCGGCGTCGTCGACGGCATCTTTACGCGCGTCGGCGCCTCGGACGACCTTGCGACGGGGCAATCCACCTTCATGGTGGAGATGCACGAGGTCGCGGAGATCCTCCGAAACGCCACGCCGAAGAGCCTGCTGATCCTCGATGAAGTTGGGCGCGGCACGTCCACGTTCGACGGCATGAGCATCGCCCGCGCCATGATCGAGTATATCGCCGATCCGAAAAAAGTCGGCGCAAAAACGCTTTTCGCAACGCACTACCACGAACTCACCGAACTCGAGCAGGTGCTGCCGTGCGTGAAGAACTACAACACCGCCGTGAAAAAACGCGGGGACGACATCACGTTCCTGCGGCGTATCGTGCGCGGCGCCGTCGACGACAGTTACGGCGTCGAGGTCTCAAAACTTGCGGGCATCCCGGACTGGATCGTCCGCCGCGCCAAGGAGATCCTGAGCGACCTCGAACAGGCGCGGCCCATCTCGGAACGGCGCGCCGCGCTGCGCGATCTGCCCGAGGAGCACGGCCAGGTCGTTCTGCCGCAGGCGTCGCCGATCGACGAGGCCGTCCGCGCGCTCGACGTCGACACGCTTTCGCCGCTTGAGGCGCTCAACAAACTCTACGAATTCAAATCCATGGTCTGAAAACGGTTTTCCCGAAAGGAGGCGATACCATGCCGAAGATCCACGTGCTGCCGCAGCAGGTCGCGGAGATGATCGCGGCGGGCGAGGTGATCGACCGGCCCGCGTCCATCGTGAAGGAACTCGTTGAAAACGCGCTCGACGCCGGCGCGACCCGTATCACGGCGGAGATCGAAAACGGCGGGATCGGCTACCTGCGCGTGACGGACAACGGCTGCGGAATCGCCCGCGAAGACCTCGCCAACGCCTTCGTGCGCCACGCGACGAGCAAGGTGCGCACCGCGCAGGATCTCGACGCCATCGGGACGCTCGGCTTCCGCGGCGAGGCGCTGCCCTCGATCGCGGCTGTCAGCCATGTAAAGGTAATGACCCGCACAGAAGAGGAAACCGTCGGCAGCGTCCTTACGATCGACGGCGGACGGGCAGGAGCGGTCGAAGAGGCCGGCTGCCCCGTCGGGACGACGTTCGAGGTGCGCGATGTGTTCTACAACACCCCCGCGCGCATGAAATTCCTGAAAAAAGACGTGACCGAAGCCAACGCGATCGCAACGCTGCTCGACCGCCTCGCGCTCGCAAACCCCGGCGTCGCGTTTGAACTGATCCGCGACGGGAAGCGCACCCTGCGCACCCCGGGCGACGGCGACCTGCTCGCGGCGATCCGCGTCGTCTGCGGGGCGGATGTCGCCGCGCAGATGATTCCCGTGCGCGCGCAGGCCGGCGGCATCGCCGTGCAGGGGTACATCTCCCGCCCGACGACGAGCCGCACCTCGCGCACGCTGCAGATCTTCTTTATCAACACGCGCTATGTGCGCTCGCACACCTGCGCCGCCGCTGTGGAAGACGCCTACAAGAACCGTCTGATGGTCGGGCGGTTTCCCGCCTGCGTGCTCAATCTGTCGATCGACACCGCGCTGGTGGACGTGAACGTGCACCCCGCCAAACTGGAGGTGCGCTTTTCGAGCGAACGGGACGTATACAACGCCGTGCACCTCGCCTGTGCGCAGGCATTGGCGGAGGCGCAGCGCGCACCCGCGCCCTCCCGGCCGAAACTGACGCCGTTTTCCCTCGACGATTTTGACTATTCCGGGCAGCAGACGCGCATCGGCGCGCCGCCCGTTCCGAAGACCCCGACCGATCTGCCGCGCCCTGCGCTTTCTCCGCTGGAGCAGCCCGCCACGGCGCTGCACGCCGGCGAGACACCCGCGTTCCCGCGGCCGACCGCGCCCGTGATGACGCAGCCGGTCTATCCGCGCCCGACGGCGTCGGTCGATATCGAGGTGACCGAGCCGCGGCGTTTTGACGCTTCCGATCCGAGGCCCGCGCGCATCGAGCCTCCGCCGGACGAGCCCGTCTGCGCGCCGCAGGAGCCCGAGTGGCGCATCATCGGGGAACTGTTCGATACCTATTTGCTGATCCAGCAGGGCGAACAGTTCCATCTGATCGACAAACATGCGGCGCACGAGCGCTGGAATTACAACCGCCTGCGCCATTTGGGTGAGACGCCCTCCGAGCGGCAGGTGCTGCTCGCTCCGCAGGCCGTTACGCTGCCGCGCGAGGAGTATTTTGCGCTGCTGGAAAATCCCGAGGTGCTCCAGGCGATCGGAATCGCCGCCGAGGATTTCGGCGAGGGCACCCTGCTGGTGCGCGAGATCCCGATGCTGCTCGACGGCTGCCCGCTTGGGGACATCTTGAGCGAGGCCGCCGAAAAGGCGATGCTGCACCGCAGAAATCTCACGCCCTCCGTGCTCGACGAACTGCTGTATTCCGTCTCCTGCCGCGCCTCGGTGATGGCGGGGAAGGAGAGCAGCATGCCGGAGCGCGCGGCTTTGGCGGAGATGGTGCTCGGCGAGGAGCAGATCCGCTTCTGTCCGCACGGTCGCCCCGCGCTCGTGACGCTGACGCGGCGCGATGTGGAAAAACTGTTCGGCAGGCTGGGGTGAGCGTATGGAACAGATCCGTCTGCTCGCCGTCGTGGGCCCGACCGCATCGGGAAAGACCGCGGTCGGCGTCGACCTTGCCAAAGCCTTCGGCGGGGAGGTTGTCTCCGCCGATTCCATGCAGATCTATCGCGCTCTTTCGGTTTCCACCGCCCGCCCGACCGAGACGGAGATGCAGGGCGTGCCGCATCATCTGGTCGGATTCGTCGATCCCGACGAACCGTACAGCGTTGCCCGCTACCTTGCGGACGCCCGCCGCGCGATCGACGAAATCGTCTCGCGGGGGCGGCTGCCGATCCTCGTCGGCGGGACGGGGCTCTACGTCTCTTCGCTGCTCGACGGGCTGCGGTTCGCCGAGGAGGAGCGCGACCCCGCGCTGCGCGCCGCGCTCTACGCCGAAGCGAAGCGGGCCGGGAATGCGGCGATGCTCGCGCGCCTTGCCGCGATCGACCCGGACTATGCTGCGACGCTGCACCCGAACAACCTCGGGCGCGTGCTGCGCGCGATCGAACTCTACGAATCGACCGGCGTCACGATGACCGAGCAGCGCCGCCGCTCGCGCGAGGTGCCCTCGGCATTTTCGCCGCTGATGATCGGCCTCGATTTCGCGGAGCGCAGCGCGCTCTATGCGCGCATCGACCGCCGTGTCGACGCGATGGTGCGGGCGGGGCTTATCGAGGAGGCGCGCGCCTTTTACGAGGTGTGGCCCGATCCCCAAACGGCCGCGCAGGCCATCGGCTGCAAGGAACTGCTGCCGTATCTGCGCGGGGAAAGCGAACTTGCGCCCTGCCTTGACCGTCTGCGCAGGGAGACGCGCCGCTACGCGAAGCGGCAGCGCACATGGTTCCGGCGCGACGGGCGCGTCCGCTGGTTTTTTGTCGACGCCTATGCGGATGTGCCGGCGCTGGCGGCCGCGATCCGCGCCTATGTGAGCGAAAATCTGTAAACGAACCGGAAAGGAGGGATGCCGCATGCGCAGCAGTTTTTTCAGCCGCCTGCTCGTCGCCGTTCTGGCGGGCTTCGTCGTCTGCTACAGCGTCTATATGGCCGTGCGGTTTTTCACGCCGGATTATCAGATGGAAACGGCGTTCTCCTATGCGGTTTCCGATTCCTGCCGCATCAAGGCCGTTGCGGTGCGCGACGAACAGGTGGTCGTTTCGCCGCAGCACGGCGTATATGCCTACCTCTGCGGCGACGGGGATGTGGTGCTTGCCGCGAGCACGATCGCGAACGTCTACCAGACCGCCGAGGACCTCGCACGGGAAGAGCAGTGCCGCCGCTGGGAAAGCGAGATCGCTCTGCTCCAGGCGGCCCAGAGCACAGGCGGTCAGGCCGTTCTGAGCGACGCGGCCGGCGCCGACATCGCCGATGCGGCCGGCGCGGTCGTGGATGCGGCGGCGCGCGGCGACCTGCGGGAAATTGCCTCGCAGCGCGACCGGCTGCAACTGCAGCTTTCCAGGCGCCTCATCCTCTCGGGAAAGAGCGAAAACTTTTCGGAGCGCATCTCCGAACTGCGCGGCCGTATCGAGGCGGTGCGCGCGCAGATGTCCGAATCCGCCCGCGTGACTTCCGGAGCCGCGGGGTATTTCTGCTCGGCGGCCGACGGCTATGAAACGCTGCTCATCCCCGACTTCGACACGCTGACGGCCGCAGACGTGCGCGGCGTTTCGGAGGGGACGACGCAGCCCCGTCCAATCGCGGACGCCGTCGGGAAGGTGCAGCGGGATTACCGCTGGTATCTCGCCGCCGCGGTCGATGCGCAGACGGCGGCGCAGTTCCGGCAGGGGGATTCGGTCGTTCTCGATTTCGGCGTGGCCGGCGCGACGGACGTGCCCGCGTTCGTTTCCCTTGTCCGCGAGGAAGGGGATCAGACGCTCGTGGTGCTCGAATGCGAGCGGCTGAGCCGCTATCTTATCCGCCTGCGGACCGCTGCGGCGGACGTCAAATTCCGCTCCTACACGGGGCTGCGCGTCAGCAAGGAGGCGATCCGCTATGTCGGGCAGACCGAAGGGGTTTACGTCAAGGCGGGCAACCTCGTCGTCTTCAAGCCGATCGAGCGCATTTACGAGGATGAGACCTCGGTCTTTTGCGCCGACGGCGGCAGCCTCGAGCAGTTTGACGAGGTGATCGTGCGCGGGAAAGACCTGTACGACGGGAAGATTCTGCAATAGCAGGCCGCAAGCGCTGCGGTTTTTTCCCGAAAATATTGACAATGCGCCCAAAAACACGGATAATATAAACGGATATGTTTGCCGATCGCCGTGCATGGAAATGCACGCGAAACAGATGCGATTTTGAAAGAATGAGAGGGAAAACTATGGGAATGATGGACAAACTTCGCAACTTCATGGGCGTGTCGGACGAAGACGACGAGTTCTACGGCGACGAGCCCGTTGAAGAGAGCGAAATGGACTACATCGCCCCTCGCAAAAAGAGGGAGGAAGTCTCCGATTATGCCGATCCCGCGGAGGAGAGGGGACAGAGGCGTCCGAACAAGGTCGTGAACATCGCCGCGACGACGCAACTTTCCGTCGTGCTCGTCAAGCCCGAGACGTTTGAGGAAGCCTCGACCGTCGCCGACCACCTTAACGCGAAGCGCACGGTCGTTCTCAATCTCGAGGGCACCTCGAAGGACGTTTCCCGCCGCCTCGTGGACTTTTTGAGCGGCGTGGCCTATGCGAACCAGGGCCAGATCAAGCGCGTTGCCAACAGCACGTTCATCATCACGCCCTACAACGTGGATTTCGTCGGCGACCTGCTGGATGAACTCGAGTCGAGCGGCGTCTATTTCTGATGGGCGACCGGTTTGCGCACCTCGGGCTGGATGACCGCGAGCGGCAGACCGCCGCGCACTTCCTTCACCTCGCGCAGGCCGCCTATGAGCGCGGCGCGGTGCGCTTTACGTCCTTTCTCGACGAGAGGGGGCAGGCGATCGCCGCCTGTGCCGCGCAAGTCTGCGCGGGCCGTCCCTACGGGGGATTCCCCGCGGCGCAGCGCGTCGTCTTCGGCTTTGCGGAGGACGTTTCTGCGCTCGCCGACGACGTCTATCCGATCGAAGCGGTGCTCGTGCGCCATCGCCGGCAGGATGTGGTCGGCCACCGCGACCTGTTGGGCGCGCTGATGAGCCTTGGGATCAAACGGGAAACGATCGGCGATATCCTCGTCGGAGAGGGGGAGGCGGTCGTTTTCCTTCTGTCTGCCGTTGCGCCGGCTGTCGTGCAGGAACTGACGCGCGTCGGCGGCGTGGGCGTCAGTTGTTCGCTCGGGCGCCCCGAGGCGCTTCCAGCCGTGCGGATGCGGGCGCTCGAAGGCGTCGCCGCGTCCCTGCGGCTCGACTGCATCGTGGCGATGGCGGCGAAAAAGAGCCGCAGCGAGGCCGTGCGCATGATCCGCAGCGGCCTGGTGGCGCGCGCGGGGCGCGTCGTCACGGATCCCGCGCGGGAGATCGCCGCCGGCGAATCCCTTTCGATCCGCGGCTGCGGAAAATTCGTTTTGCGGTCTGTCGGGGCCGTCACGCGCTCCGGCAGATATCATATTTCTTACGACCAGTATATTTAAGGGGGAAAACGCATGCTTACGCCGAAAGAAATCGCCGAAAAGTCGTTTGACCGCACCTTCGGCTTCGGCTACCGAATGGACAGCGTCGACCAGTTTTTGGAAAAGGCTGCCGCTGCGCTGCAGGAGCAGATTGACAAAAATGCCGATCTGGAGAAGAAACTCCAGATCCTCGCCGATAAACTCACTGAATACCGCAGCGACGAGGAAAGCCTTCGCACGGCGCTTCTGGGCGCGCAGAAACTCGGCGACAGCGTGATCCGCGAATCGAAAACGAAAGCGGAGATCATCATGCGCGACGCCAACATCAAGGCGGAGACGATCGTCGGCAACGCGAAGCGGCAGATCGAACGTGAGCAGGAAGGGTTTGTCAAACTGCAGGACGAGGTCGCTTCCTTCAAGAACCGGCTGGTCGATCTGTATAAGCAGCACCTCGAACTCATCAGCACGATCCCCGGAAAGAACGAATCTCCGATCGAGGCCGCCGAAGCCGCGGAGCGCGAGATCGACGAGGCCCCCGAACTCGCGCAGGCGCCCGAAGCGCCGCCCGTGCGCGAGCCTGCGGGCGGGGAAACGGTGTCGTTCGAGCCGCCGGCCTACGAATCCGCGCGGCGCGAAGCGGAGCCTGTTCCTCCCGCGCCTGCCGCACAGACCGGCCTCGATATCGACGACGATGACGAGCCCCTGTTTTCCTCCTCCAAATTCGGCGAGTTGCGATTCGGCGACGCATTTCGTTTCGACAACGAAAAATAATTCGGCGACCGTCGGGCCGCTTTCAAGGAGATTTTGACCGGACATGGCAAATGACTACAACAGCACGATGAACCTGCCCAAAACAGAGTTCCCGATGCGCGCGGGCCTGCCGCAGAGAGAACCGACGCTCGTGGAAAAATGGGATCGGGAAAAATTCTACCGGCGCATGGTCGCGCGCAACGAGGGCAAACCGCGCTTTATCCTGCACGACGGCCCGCCTTATGCGAACGCCTCGATCCATATCGGCACCGCGCTCAACAAGGTGCTCAAGGATCTGATCGTCCGCTCGAAGAACATGATGGGGTTCTACGCGCCCTTCACCCCCGGTTGGGATACCCACGGCCTGCCCATCGAACTCAAGGCGCTCGCCGAACTCGGCGTGGGCAAGGGCGGGGAAAAAGCGATCACGCCGATCCGCCTGCGCAACCAGTGCCGCGATTTTGCGAAAAAGCACGTGGCGATCCAGATGGATCAGTTCAAGCGCCTCGGCACGCTGGCCGACTACGACGACCCGTATATCACCCTCAAAAACGAGTTTGAGGCCAAGCAGATCGAGGTTTTCGGCGCGATGGCCGAAAAGGGCTACATCTACAAAGGGCTCAAGCCCGTGTATTGGTGCCCCGACTGCCAGACGGCGCTGGCGGAGGCCGAGATCGAGTACCAGGACGACCCCAACACCTCGATCTATGTTAAATTCCGCGTGACCGACGACAAGGGTGTGCTCACGCCGCTCGGCGCCGACCTCTCCAGAACCTACGTACTGATCTGGACGACGACGACGTGGACGCTGCCGGCCAACCTTGCGGTTTGCTTCGGCCCGCGCTACGATTACGTGCTCGTCAAGGCCGACAACGGCGAATTCTACGTGCTCGCCGAGGAACTGCTCGCGGGCGTGATGAAAGCCGGACACATCGAGAATTACGAGATCCTCGGCCGTTTCACCGGCAAGGAACTCGATCGCGGCGTCTGCCGCCACCCGTTCTTCGAGCGCGATTCCCTGATGATCGTGGGCGACCATGTCACGCTCGAAAGCGGCACGGGCATCGTGCACACCGCGCCCGGCCACGGCCTTGAAGACTACGAGGTCTGCGTCAACCACTATCCCGAGATCCCCATGCTGGTCCCCGTCGACAGCGAGGGCCGTATGACGAAGGATGCACAGCAGTTCGAGGGCCTCACGCTCGACGAGGCGAACGAGGCGATCTTCGAGACGATGCAGAAGAGCGGCGCGCTCTTCGCCTATGAGAAGATCAGCCATCAGTATCCGCACTGCTGGCGCTGCAAAAAGCCGATCCTCTACCGCGCGACGGAGCAGTGGTTCTGCTCGGTCGACCAGTTCCGCGACCAGACGATGGAAGCGATCCGCGGCATCGAGTGGATCCCCGCCTGGGGTGAGGAACGCATGGGCAACATGGTGATGGACCGCAGCGACTGGTGCATTTCGCGCCAGCGCACGTGGGGCGTGCCGATCCCGATGTTCTTCTGCAACTCCTGCGGGCACGAATATATCTCCGAAGAGAGCATCCGCGCCGTCTCCGACCTCTTCCGCAGGGAGGGCTCCAACGCCTGGTATGAGAAGGAAGCGGACGAGATCCTGCCGGCGGGGACGAAGTGCCCCCACTGCGGCGGCACCTCCTTCCGCAAGGAAAAGGATATTATGGACGTCTGGTTCGATTCGGGCGTGACGCATGCTGCCGTGCTCGATACCGAACAGGACAACAAATGGCCCGCCGACCTCTATCTCGAGGGCGCGGATCAGTTCCGCGGGTGGTTCCAGTCCTCGCTGCTGACCGCCGTCGCATGGCGCGGTGCGGCGCCCTACCGGCAGGTCTGCTGCCACGGATGGGTCGTCGACGGCGAGGGAAAGAAGATGTCGAAGTCGCTTGGCAACGGCATCAGCCCCGAGGACATCACCGACCAGTACGGTGCGGACATCCTGCGCCTGTGGGTCGCGTCGTCCGATTACCACTCCGATATCCGCGTCTCCAAGGAGATCCTCAAGCAGCTCTCCGAGGTCTACCGCAAACTGCGCAACACAGCGCGCTACATCCTCGGCAACCTCTACGATTTCGATCCGAAGACCGATCTGGTCCCCGTCGAGCAACTGCCGGAGATCGACCGCTGGGCGCTGGCAAAATCCTCCGCATTGGCCAAGACCGCGCGCGCGAGTTACAATTCCTACGAATTCTACACGATCTATCACGCGGCGCACAACTTCTGCACGATCGATCTTTCGAACTTCTACCTCGATGTGCTCAAGGATCGCCTCTATGTCGAAAAAGCGGATTCCTTCACGCGCCGCGCCGCACAGACCGCGATCTGGCACATCCTGCGCGATCTCACGCTCGTGCTCGCACCGATCATCCCGTTCACGGCGGAGGAGATCTGGGGCTATCTGCCGATGGACGCCGGCCTCGATCCCGCCTCCGTCACCTGCAACGATATGCCGACCGGCGACGAGTTTGCGGCGGACGAGGCGTTCCTCGCCAAGTGGGAGCGCATCCATGCCGTCCGCGACAGCGTCAACAAGGTGCTCGAGGATGCCCGCGCCGCCAAGAAGATCGGCAAATCGCTCGAGGCAAAGGTCATTCTGTATGCCGAGGGAGAGTTGCTTTCGTTCCTCCGCGGCATCGAGGACCAGTTGCCCGCGATCCTGATCGTTTCGCAGGTCGAATGCCGCGAGGGCAAAGGCGGCGAGACGGTTGATGTCGAGGGCCTCGGCATCGAGTTTGCCGCGGCAGACGGCGCCAAGTGCGAGCGCTGCTGGTGCCACAGCGACACCGTCGGCAGCGATCCCGACCACCCGACGCTCTGTGCGCGCTGCGCCGCGATCGTCCGCTGACTGTCCGTTGATCCAAAAAGACAGCGCACCCGGCTTCGGATGCGCTGTTTGTTTCACAGGGGAATTGCTTATGTTCGGATATTTCGGCCTGTTTCTCGCGCTGATCGCAGCCGATCAACTCATCAAACGCTGGGCGATGGTTTCGCTGCAGCCGGTCGGCTCCGTCGAATTTTTGCCCTTTCTGCGCTGGACCTACGTGGAGAACCGGGGCGCGGCCTTCGGCCTGTTTACGGGGCAGCGGTGGCTGCTCACGGCGATCAGCGTCGCGGTGGTATGCGCGTGCCTGTGGTGCATCGCGCGGCGCGTCTTCAAGGGGCGGCTGGAGAACGTCTGCGTCGCGCTCGTTGCGGCGGGCGGCGCGGGCAACCTGATCGACCGCCTGGCGCGCGGCTATGTCGTCGATTATATCGATGTGAACGCGCTGTTCTCCTATCCGATGTTCAACCTCGCGGACTGCTGCGTCGTCGTGGGGGCGATCGGGTTTGCGATCCTCACGCTGCTCGCCGAGCGCCGCGCCAAAAAAGCGCCCCCGACCGAGGGGGGCGACCCGTGAAGCGCGCGTTCGCCGTATCCGAGGAGGGCGCGGGACAGCGGCTCGATGCGTATCTCGCATCCGTTTCGGAGGAACTGACGCGTTCCGCTGTGCAGAACCTCTGCGAAAGCGGTTTGGTTTGGAAAAACGGCGTTCCCGCCAACAAAAAGGAAAAACTCCAGGCGGGGGACCGGCTCGAGTACGAATTGCCCGATCCAGCGCCTGCCAACGCGCAGCCCGAGGACATCCCGCTCGACATCGTCTACGAGGATGCGCACCTGCTCGTCGTCAACAAGCCGCAGGGGATGGTGGTGCACCCCGCGGCGGGCAACGAGACGGGCACGCTCGTCAACGCTCTGCTGTGGCACTGCGGCGATCGCCTTTCCTCGATCAACGGCGTGATTCGGCCGGGCATCGTGCACCGCATCGACAAGGATACGAGCGGACTGCTCGTCGTTGCAAAGGACGACCGTACCCATACCGCGCTGGCGGAGCGCTTTGCCGTGCACGGCATCGACCGCGTTTACGACGCCGTCGTCGTCGGGAATCTGAAAGACGACGCCGGCACGATCGACGCGCCGATCGGCCGCCATCCAATCGACAGAAAGCGCATGTGTATCACACAAAATCACTCCCGTAAAGCGATCACCCATTACACTGTGGCGGAGCGTCTCGGGCGCTATACCTACGTCAAATGCCGACTGGAAACGGGCCGAACGCATCAGATCCGCGTTCATATGGCCTCGATCGGCCACCCCGTCGCGGGTGATCCCGTCTACGGGAAGCCGGTCAAAGGGCTGCCCGGACAGTGCCTGCATGCGGGCCTGCTCGGGTTCGTCCACCCGATCACGGGGGAATCGCTTGTTTTCACCGTGCCGCCGCCGCAGGCATTCTGTGATTTCCTCAAAGCAAAAAGGAGAGAGTCCCGATGAACCGATTTGCAGGCTACGCGATCTACAGCGACATCGACAACACCCTGCTCGCGCCGGACGGCACGATCGCCGCACGGAACCTGGAGGCGCTGGAGCGCTTCACCCGCGAGGGCGGCCTGTTTGCGCTGGCGAGCGGACGGGGCCCGACCAAACAGGTTTTTGATCTGTTTGCCCGCCTGCCGATGATCAACGCGCCGTGCATCCTGCTCAACGGGGCCCTTCTCTATGAGATCCGCACCCGCACGGCGCTGCGCTTTCGCCCGCTGCCGCCGCAGCTGCATGACTGGCTGTGCGATCTGCACCGCGCATGGCCCGACTGGCCGATCTCGGTCTGCACGGCCGAGGAGCGCTACCAGATCGGCCCCGATGTGGAGGATCGGGTCGCCTGCGCGGCGGTGGAGACGCTCACCATGCCGTGGGGGAAACTGCTGTTCCACGTGCCTGCGCCGCGCCGCCTCGAAGCGATGGAGTGGCTTTCCGCGCAGGGCCTTTCCGGCATCGACGTGACCGCCTGTGACGAGGCGCTCGTCGAGATTGTGCCGCACGGCGTTTCCAAGGGGTCGGCTCTTGAGGAAATCATCGCCGAATACGGCCTTGCGCGCCGGAAAGTGGCCGCGGCGGGAGACTATGACAACGACCTTGCCATGCTGCAGACGCCCGGCATCCGCGCATTTTGCCCCGCAAACGCCGCGGAGAAGATCAAGGCAGTCTGCGAGCGCACGCTCTGCGACGTCCGCGGCGGCGTGCTCGCGGACATTGTCGAACTCTTTGAAACAGAGGCAAAACGATGAAAGAGCCGCATCCCGCCGTGCAAAAATTCCTGCTTGCGGCGACCGCCCTGCTGATCGCGAGCTGCATCGGCGCCGCGGCAGCCGACAGCCTTGCGCCGCAGGCGTTGCCCGCCTATCTCACCGTCCGCGGGGAGACGGAGGCGGCGGGCGTCTATCTCGTCAACATCAATACCGACGGCCCCGAGCAACTGCGCGAACTGCCCGGAATCGGCGATGTGCTCTCGGAGCGCATCGTGGAATACCGGGAGACACACGGCCCTTATGCCCGCATCGAGGACCTGACGAACGTGACCGGCATCAGCGAACGCATGCTCGAAAACCTGCGCGGGCTCATCACATGCTGAAGGCGTGCTTCAGGTTTGGTGTCGCTCGGAAAAACGCCGCGCTTCGCGCACGCTTTCGTCGGAGGGACGGGGCCCGCTTTGCGCCTCGCCCTCGTTTTCCCGCTCGGTAACGGCGTTCGTCGCGCCGATCGAAAGCACGTCCGCGCCCGTCGGCAGCGTGGTGAAGTTGCCGCGCACGATCCGCTTGTGCTGCATTTTATTCCCTCCCTTCGCCTTTAGTATCGGCGCGGGGCGGGCGAATATACGAGAGCGCGGCGCAGGGCCGACGAAAGGAAACTGTATGCCGAAACCGTTTGATTTTACCGTGAAAACGAAACAGGATCTGATCGAGGCCGTGCAGACGTTCGGCTTCGTTCCGCTGTTTCGCAATTCGATCGCGGGCTTTTCCGTCGAGGAACACGCGGCGCCGGCCGCATGGTTTGCGGCGCAGGAGGGCGTCTGGGAATGGAAAGGCCCCGTCATCCGCGAAACGGGCTGCGCCTACGGCAAGTTTTTTGAGAAAAAGGCGGCGTTCATTTCCGCAGAGTGGTTCTGCGACTTTGCCAACTTCCGGCGCGACGGCTACGATTTCGACGCGCGCTGGGAGGAGGGGCTCGCCGCGCGCGCGGACAAGCGCCTCTACGATCTTGTGGAGGCGGACGGGCCGATCCTTTCCAAGCGCCTCAAAGCCCTCGGCGACTACCGCAGGGGCGGTAGGACCGGCTTCGACACCTCGCTCAACCGTTTGCAGGCGCAATGCTATATCGTCACCAGTGATTTCGTCTATTTGCGCGACAAATACGGCCGACCTTACGGTTGGGGCGTCGCAGAATACGCCTTGCCCGAACAAACGATGGGGGAGCGGTTTTTGGAGAACGTCTATTGCCGCGAACCGGAGGAATCCTACCGGCGCGTGTTTGGGCATCTGCGCGCGCTGCTGCCGCAGGCGAGCGAGGCGCAGATCGGGCGGTTTCTGCGCTGAGGGGGCCGAAATCCAGCAGGCGCCTTGATAAACTGCAAAAACGGACGCTCCCCGTACAGGAGAGCGTCCGTTTTTCGTTTCGGGGTCAGTTCTTCGGGCGCTGTTCTTCCCAGCGCCATTCGACGACCTCGGGCAGGTCGACGCCGTTGTCGCGGATATACTGCCTGTGCTCGACGAGTTTGTCACCCATCTTCTGCACGAGATGCGCGCCGCGGTTGCCGAGCTGCGGCAGAAGGTAGACGGCCGACTGCACAAGGCTGAAGCGGTCGATGCGGTTGAGCACGCGCATATCGAACGCTGTGGTGATCGTGCCCTCCTCGGTGTAGCCGCGCACGTGCAGGTTCTTGTTTTGGCGGCGATAGGTCAGTTCGTGAATCAGCGACGGATAGCCGTGGAACGCGAAGAGGATCGGCTTGTCGGTTGTGAAGATCGCATCGTATTCGCGCTGCGAAAGGCCATGCGGGTGCTGCGTATCGGCCTGCAGGCGCATCAGGTCGACGACATTGACGACGCGGATGCGCAGTTCAGGCAGTTCGCGCCGTAGGATCGTCACGGCGGCGAGCGTTTCGAGCGTGGGGGTGTCGCCGCAGCAGGCCATCACGAGATCGGGCTCCTGCCCGCGGTCGTTCGAGGCCCAGTCCCAGATACCGATGCCCTGCGTGCAGTGCTTCACGGCCTGCTCCATCGTCAGCCACTGCGGACGCGGGTGCTTGCTCGCCACGATCACGTTGACATAGTCGCGGCTCTTGATGCAGTGATCGAAGGTGGAGAGCAGGCAGTTGGCGTCGGGAGGAAGATACAGTCGCACCACATCCGCCTTCTTGTTCGCTACGTGGTCGAGGAAGCCGGGATCCTGGTGGGTAAAACCGTTGTGATCCTGCTGCCACACGTTGGAGGCGAGCACGTAGTTGAGCGAGGCGATGCTGTGCCGCCACGGCAGTTCGGAGCAGGTCTTGAGCCATTTGGCATGCTGCGAAAACATCGAATCGACGATGCGGATGAACGCCTCGTAACTGTCGAAAAAGCCGTGGCGTCCCGTGAGCAGATAGCCTTCGAGCATGCCCTCGCACATGTGCTCGGAGAGCATCGAATCCATCACGCGCCCGTCTGGATCGAGGTGCTCGTCGATGCCTTCCATCTGCGGATCGACAAAGCGGCGCCCCGTCACCTCGAACACGGCCTGCAGGCGGTTGGAAGCCGTCTCATCGGGCGCGAAGATGCGGAAATTGCGCGATTCCATGTTGAGGCGCATCACATCGCGCACGTAGGTGCCGAGCACATACATGTCCTGCGCCTCGGCCTCGCCGGGGGCGGGGACGTCCACCGCGTAGTCGCGGAAATCGGGCGTGCGCAGGTCGCGCAGCAGCAGGCCGCCGTTCGCGTGCGGGTTCGCACCCATGCGGCGCGGCCCCGCCGGCGGAAACGAGCGGAGAAGTTCGATGGGGGAGCCGTCGTCGTCGAACAGTTCCTCAGGGCGGTAGGAGCGCAGCCATTCCTCCAGCAACGGCAAATGGCGTTCGGCATCGGCGCCCATGGAGATCGGCACCTGATGGGCGCGCCAACTGCCCTCGAGCGCTTCGCCGTCGACAACCTTGGGGCCCGTCCAGCCCTTCGGCGTTCGCAGCACGATCATCGGCCAGATCGGGCGGGAGGCGTCGCCCGTTTCGCGGGCACGGGACTGGATGTGCCGGATCCCGCCGATCGCGGTGTCGAGCGCGGCGGCCATTTTTTGGTGCATCTCAGCGGGGTCGCTGCCCTCGACAAAGATCGGTTCCCATCCGCATCCGCGGAAAAAGGATTCCAACTCTTCATGGCTCACGCGCGAAAAGATCGTCGGGTTGGCGATCTTGAAGCCGTTGAGATGCAAAATCGGCAGCACGGCGCCGTCCGTGATCGGGTTGAGGAATTTGTTGCCGTGCCACGCGGTGGCGAGCGGGCCCGTTTCGGCCTCGCCGTCCCCGACGACGCACGCCGCAATCAGATCGGGATTGTCCGCTGCGGCACCGAAGGCGTGCGCCAGCGAATAGCCGAGTTCGCCGCCCTCGTGGATGGAGCCGGGCGTTTCGGGCGCGACGTGGCTCGGGATGCCGCCGGGGAATGAAAACCGCTCAAAGAGTTTTTTCATCCCCGCGAGGTCCTGCGTGATGTTGGGGTAGATTTCGGTATAACTTCCGTCGAGCCAGTCCTGCGCCACCATGGCGTTGCCGCCGTGGCCGGGGCCGGAGAGATAGATCATATCGAGATCATCGCGCTTGATGACGCGGTTGAGATGCGTGTAGATAAAATTCTGCCCCGGGCAGGTGCCCCAATGCCCGACGATCGTCTGTTTGATGTCGGAAAGGGCGAGGGGGCGCTTGAGCAGCGGATTGTCGCGCAGATAGAGTTGGCAGGCGGTCAGATAGTTGGCGGCGCGCCAATAGGCGTCGATCTGTTCGAGTTGCGCCGCGGTCAGGGCCGGTTTCGGTTTGGGCATGCAGGTTCCTCCTTGTGCAGTCGCAGGGGATCGTCCCCATGATACCTATCAGTATAGCCGTTCGGCGGGGAAAAAGCAATTCGTGCGGGCGGAAAAAGAACGGGCCGATGGCGAGGCTTTATAAGGAGGTCGTTTCCCTCCCAATCGAACACGGGGTAATTGACCGCGCCGGTCGGCAATGGTATAATGATGGAAACAAACGGGCATTTAAGGAGAAACAGGAATATGAAACTGTCAGTAATATTTGAAGAAAAACCCGAAAGATGGGGATTCAGGGGAGATCCGTATTTTTGGGATTACTTGAAAAAACTCGCAGAGAATATGGATATGATTTCTCCTGACGAACTGGAAAAGTGGGTAAAAGAGGAATACTTTTCGCTTTCGGGCAAGATTCTGACCGACAAATACAACGATTTTGCCATCATAGAGCAGTTTGCGCATGGAGGAATGAGTTCCGGCGGCGTTGATAACAGATGGTGGATGGAAGAGGGAATCCCACTGCTGAAAAGCAGGTTGACTACGCTCTGACGATTTGGGTTTGTCGGATAGCGCTTCTGTTTTCCTCAGATTTCGCGGGCATCGGATTTTGCCCCCGCAAAACCAGGACAGCGGAACAAAACAGGCGTGACCTCAGCGGTCACGCCTGTTTTTATATCTTTTATTAGGCGGTTCTTGTCTGCCTCAAAGCAACTGCCTTATGGAGGATGCACCGAAGCCCGTTCGGTTCTATTTCGGCCCGTTCAAATCGCCGCGGAGGAGTCGCTGCGGTTTGGCGGCGTTTGCCGCTCATTCGCGAAGTCGGGCCGCCGTCCATCTGCAAAATCAGGACGCTGATCGCCGAAATCGGGGCGTTCGCCGTTCGCAAAATCGGGAGGCATCCTGCCGACTTTGCCGCCGAATCTGCCCATGCCGCCGAAAGCGCCGTCTGCGGAGGATGCGATCTCCTGTCCGTCTTTCGAGAGCGCCGCGGTGCCGCTTGCCAGCGAGGGGGAGGAGTAGAGCAGGACCGTAAAATCGTTTTCCGCAGTCACGGTTGCCGTGTTTTGGCCGCTGTCGGTGATCTCGTATTCGCCGGCGCTTTGCCGCGCCGCGAGGGTGAACGCGACATAGGTCTGCATTGCCGAACCACCGGAGGGCGGGCCGCCGTTTGCGAGGTCGGGGCGCTGCCCATCCATGGGATCGGGCGCGCTGCCGTCTGCGGCATCGGGGGGCGTCATGCCGTCGGAAGGTTCCGCGCCGTTCATGCCGCCGAAGCCCTCGCCAATGGCATCGAGCATGTTGCCCGTCGCGGTCACGGTGCCGCCGTTGAGCAGGATGCCGCAGTCGGAATCGAGGCCGCTGTCGCCGCTCGTCGCGCAGGCGTAGGCGCGCACGGTGCCGCCGTTGATGACGATCCATCCGTTGGAGTCGATGCCGTCGCCTTCCTCGGCGCTGTCTTTGATCTTCACGGTCAGGTCCCCGCCGTTGATCGTCGTCACGGAGACGCCGTCCTCGTTGGTGTTGATGCCGTCGTCGCCCGATTCGATGCGGATCGTGCCGCCGTTGATCGTCAGGTGCAGTTCGCTGTCGAGCCCCTCATTCTCGGCGTCGATGAAAAGCGAGCCGCTGCCGTCGACGTTCATCGACATCTTCGAGTAGACCGCGCCGTCGTATTTGTGCAGTTTTTTGCTGCTTTCGACGGATTTGCCGTCTTCGCTCAACTCGTAGGATTTGTAGATCTTCGCAACGTAAGAACCCGCGATACGATTCTCGCTGTCGTTTGCCAGCACCAGATTTGCGCCGGCGGCGGAGGTGTCCACCGTGCTCGAAGCCGTATCCGCATCGGCGCTGCCGCATTCATACACGCGGTAGAAGAGGATCGCGGGCGCGACGGTGCAAGTGATGTCCGCATTGTCGAGAATCAGCGTGACGACCGCCTCCGGGTCGCTTTCGGCGCCTTCGCCGAGATCGACCGCGATCTGGCCCGCTGAGATCGTCCCGCTCACGCGGTAGGCGCCCGCTTTTGTGATGTGCACGACGGTGTGGGCGTCGGCTTCGGCCTGCGAATGCTCGTCATCCGCGCCGCCTTCGCCGTAGGTGAAGCCCTGCCCCTCCAGATAGAAAACGATATCGTTCGCCGCGTAGACGGCGGCGGTTTCATCCGTGGAAACGGTTGCGCCGTCGACAGTGATGCCGTCGTCCGAGAGGATGATCTGCGTTTCGCCTGTCTGAGAGACGCCGCTGCTCGCGACCGATGAAGATTCGACCAAAGCGGAGGACGCCGGTGCGGAACGATCGGAAGCCGCGGCTTGGGCGCACGCGGTCAGGAGCAGTGCGAAGGACAGGAGAACGGAAAGCGTTTTGTGATGCGTCAACATGAGATGATCCCTCCTTTTGATCGCGATTGTAGGGGATCAATGTGAAAATTCCCGCAGGGAATTGTAAAAGTCATCTGAAAACCGTTTGAGCGGCGTTTTCACAGTTTCTTCGCGCGCGGCCGCCGCGGCTTCGGCGCGGGCAACTGCGCGCAGAGGGCTGGGACCAGTTCACCGAGAAACGCGCGGTCGTCGACGCGGTCCACCAAAAGCATCTCCTTTGCCCCCGCGTAGGGGATCTCTCGCGCGGCGTCCGGCATCCGGGCGACTGCGGCGGGGACGGACTTCACCAACAGGCGGTCGTCATAAATCCCGCCAAACAGTTTTCCGCCACAATAAAGCAGATATTCCCCCATCATCGGGCGAAAGGTAACACCGTCGACCCCCGAGAGCTGCTCCAGAACATAATCGAGATATGTTTTACTCGAAGCCATCGAAAAACCTCCTTGACCGGCGATCTGGGTTTGATTTTACCACAAAGCCCGCCGGAAGGAAAGCCGACGCGGGGAACAAGGCGGGGGATTTCCGTCTGCCGCGTCAAAAAAAGATTGACAAACCCCCTCGCGCAACCTATAATGGAAAAGCACGTTGAGCGCGGCTCAACGGGAACAGATCCACTTGGGCAATGATGCGGAGAAGTCGCGTAGTTGGTCGAGCGCGCACGATTGGAAATCGTGTAACCGCCAAAAACGGTTCGAGGGTTCGAATCCCTCCTTCTCCGCCAAAGGAAAAAGCGCCTGCAAGGGCGCTTTTTGCTTTGCAATCGGAAGGGATTCGAAGGAGGCGCGGGAGTGAATGACAGTCCGGTGGACTGTCAGAGCCGCG
>Ga0079305_1000629_pt1 | contig 69070 bp, 53 predicted proteins | sample LMS_cellobiose_e_FD_79183 | JGI IMG/M metagenome (GOLD analysis project Ga0079305, IMG submission 79183) | Rumen-fistulated moose microbial communities from Alaska, USA - LMS_cellobiose_enrichment | ecosystem: Host-associated > Mammals > Digestive system > Stomach > Rumen fluid ...
AAATAACGGTTTTGGGGGCTTGGGTCATTCTTTCTTCCGCCCTCTGCCTGGTTGCACAGGCACCGGCTTTTCCGGGGGCTGAAGGGTTTGCCCGTTACTCCACCTCCGGGGGGCGGGGCGGCACCGTCTATCATGTCACCACCCTCGAAGACGACGGCAACAACAAGGGGTCCTTGCGCTGGGCCTTGAAACAGAGCGGTGCCAAAATCATTGTCTTCGATGTGAGCGGCTACATCGATCTTCAGGAGGATCTCTATGTCAGAGGGAATACCACCATCGCCGGCCAGACAGCCCCGGGCGAGGGGATCACCCTTCGCTATCGGACCGTGGTCCTGAACAAGGAAGACAACATCATCATCCGGTTTGTCCGTTTCCGCCGTTCACAGGTCAAGGATGTCAATGAAGGGGCCGATGCTATCTGGGGCCGTCAGAAAAGCAATATCATTCTCGACCATTGTTCTTTCTCCTGGTCTATCGATGAAATCGCTTCTTTTTATGACAACCGCAGTTTCACCATGCAATGGTGCAATCTCACCGAGGCCCTGGCCAATCCCGGACATCCCAAGGGAGAACACAGTTATGGCGGTATCTGGGGAGGCAAAGGTGCCTCCTTCCATCACAACTTTCTGGCACACATGCAAAACCGGGTGCCGCGTTTCAACGGAGCCCGCTACCAGTGGGACGGCTATGACAAGACAAAATACGAAAACACCGTCCAGGCCGAACAGGTGGACTTCCGCAACTGTGTCATGTACAACTGGGGCACCGGAGGCTGCTACGGCGGCCCTGGCGGCGGCTATGTCAACATGATCAACAACTACTACAAGGCCGGTCCCGGAACTGTCAACAAGACCCGCGTCACCCAGGTCTCGGTAGGGACCAAGGACAATGCCAAGGGTTATCCCGACCTGTGGGGCTACAGCAGCCGTTACTACATCCGGGGCAACTATGTCGAGGCCGCCGGGAAATCTGCCGAAAACTACGATTGGAAAGGAGTCGTCTATGACAACGGCCTGTCGGACATCAACGGCGAAAAATACATTCCCGACACCCTGCACCGCTACGGCCAAGTCACTTATGTCAAAAACAGCCAGGGCTATGACTGCGTGCGGGTCAAACTCGACAATCCCATCGAAGCCGGGGAAGTGACCACCCATGCGGCCACCGTCGCCTATGAGAAAGTCCTGGCCTATGCCGGCGCCTCCCTGTGGCGCGATGCGGCCGATGCCCGCTACGAGGAAGAAGCCCGGACCGGCACCTGCACTTTTACCGGCACTGTGACAAACCGGGCCGGAGTCATTGACCTCATCAACGACCCTTCAAAATCCCAGGATACCACCCTGGCCAGCTTCCCGCCCCTGACGCAAGCCTCCCGTCCGGCCGACTTCGACACCGACAGGGACGGCATGCCCGACAAGTGGGAGGATGCCAACGGACTGGACAGGAACAATGCTTCCGATGGCAAATTATATACCCTCGACACCGAACACGGCTGGTACACCAATCTGGAAGTCTATCTCAACAGTCTGGTCGAACACATTGTCCGTGCCGGAAACATGGACGCTGCATCCGCCGTCGATGAGTATTATCCGCCTTATAACCAGCCCAGCACCATCGAGAACCCCGAAGCCGCCTCCCCGGCGATTCTGTCGGTTGAATATTTCACCCTGGACGGCAAAAAACTGCCCGCTCCCGAACAGGGGATCATGATACGCCGCATCCGCTATCACGACGGTAGCGTTTTCACCGACAAAGTCATCAAATATTAAACGAGAATCCCCACTGTCTGCATCGAATATGAAAAAACTGACCAACCTGTTATTAGCATCCGCACTCTGCCTGAGTTGGGCGCCAGCCATGGCTTCTCTCTATGTAGCCACCGACGGTAACGACAACAATCCGGGGACAGCAGAAGCCCCGCTGCTGACCATCCACAAAGGGGTCGAACTGCTGCAGCCCGGTGACACCCTTTGGATCAAGGGTGGACACTATGTCATTTCGGAAAGGATCAAAATCCCGGAAAAAGCCACCTCTGCCAAAATGAGATGCTATATGTGGGCGGTCCCGGGCGACACGGTCATCATCGACGGCTCGGCCATGCACCACACCTCCATGAACGATTTCAAGATGGGGCGCTGCATCTATGTGAACCATCTGGCCAATTACTGGCACTTTAAGGGGCTGACCCTGTGCAATGCCGAAGACAACGGCATGAAGATCGAAGGTTCCTACAATATTGTGGAGAATTGCGTTTTCTACGGCAACAACGATACCGGCCTTCAGATCGGCATGTACAAGGATTTCTCCATCGAAGAAACCAAGGAACTGCCTGCCGGCACACCCAAGTTCAACCCGGGCTACCAGTTCTGCCGGGGCAACATTGTCGTCAACTGTGATTCCTACAACAACTACGATGCCCGTTCCTACAACGGCAGCGACGACGGCGGGGATGCCGACGGCTTTGCCTGCAAGCTCTTCCCCGGGCCCGGCACGGAATTCCATAACTGCCGTTCGTGGACCAACAGCGACGACGGCTGGGACCTGTACATGGTCTATCACCCCGTTTTGATCGACAACTGTTGGACCTATCACAACGGCTACACGCCCGAAGGCCAGACGGCCGGCAACGGCAACGGCTTCAAGTTGGGCGGCGGGGGCTCAAGCGGCGGTGCCGCTTTCGACCAGTCGGTGGGGGCCCATGTGGTGAAAAACTGTGTATCGTTCGGCAATACAGGAAAAGGATTCGATCAGAACAACGCCTACGAAGGCATGTATATCCTCAATTGCGTAGCCTGGGACAACGGCTACAACTTCCGCTTCCCGACCGTCTTCAAATATGGCGGCATGTATATCCGCAACTGCATCGGGTTCAGGCCTGTGAACACCAACCATGAATTCCTTTCCGCCGACAAGGAAGGCTCGGTCGTGCCCAATACCGACTACAACAGCTGGACCACCCTGGACGGCTGCAATCCCTACAAGGAAGGCCAGAAAGTGGGCAGCGACAAACCCAAGACCAAGGATTACTCTTCCGAGTTCCAAAGTCTGACGGTGGCCGACTTCATGGCTCCCCGCCAGGCCGACGGCCAGTTGCCCGACAACGGATTTGCCCGCTTGATCGACAACTCCATCATGATAGACAAAGGCGATTCCATCGTCAATTTCGAGCCGGAACGCTTCATGACCGAAGAACAGGCCACATCGGCCAACCTGGAGCTGGTGGTCCTCGACAATATCACCATCCCGTTCAACGACGAGCGTCCCGACTTCGGCGCTTTTGAGAGCGACGGCGTTCCCTCCACACCCGATGTGCCCCATGTGGTCAAGGCCACGCTCGACTGCCTGAGCGGCAACGCCACCCAGGAGATTGTCACCGGCACGGCCATTGCCCCGATCACCTTCCAGTTCGGAGGATCGGCCAAACAGTTTGAAGTCGGCCAGCTGCCCGAAGGCCTCAGCTACCAGATGGACAACGACAGCACCCTGACCATCTCAGGCACGCCTCTGGCCGGCGGCACTTTCAGCATCGCTGCTGTGGGAGGCAACAAGGACCTTGTCAAATACGTGACCATCACAGTGGTCGCTCCCTCGCATATCCTCACAGGTGACTGGTATCATTTCCAGGATCAGCCCGACAATCTGCCGGACGACCTGAAAAATGTCGTTTCGATGATACAGGGCACTTCAAGCGACAAGCCCTCCTACATCAAACCCACTTATGTCGAAAACGACAGCACCATTCCGGCTGGATGCACCAGAGGAGCGGCCGTTCTGGGACGCAATAACGGCGGTATCCAGTGGACGCTGCCCACCGGAGTGATGAAGTTGATGGTCAACCTGCACTTTACCGGCGCCCGGTATATTACGGTGAAATGGAACAAAGCCGATGGCACCAGCGGCAGTTTCAAGACCAGCAAACTGGCCAAAGGCACCTATTGCAACTGGGATGTTCTCTCAGAGGCTGGCATCGGACAGTGCGCCCAACCCATCACCATCCAATTGCTCAATTCCAACTCGGGCGGAGAAATCCGTCTCTACGACATGCTCATACGCGTGCCCGATGAAGCCACCGGCGTTAAGCAGCCCACCGCTGTGTCCCGCCCCCGTGGCATCTACGACATCCTGGGCCGTCGCATCAACGCAGAGAGCCTCGACCAGCTGCCCGCCGGCATCTATCTGATCGACGGAAAGAAATACATCATCAAATAACCAAAAGACTAGCTATGCCAAGAACCGAAAAGGAGCTGGAAGGAATCAGCCTGTTGGGCAACCAGCACACACAGTATAAAGACAACTATAGCCCGGAAATGCTGGAGACCTTCGAAAACAAGCACCCGGAAAACGAGTATCTCGTCACGCTCGACTGTCCGGAATTCACCACGCTGTGCCCCAAGACCGGCCAGCCCGACTTCGGACACATCATCATCAGCTACATCCCCCGCCGGCGGATGGTCGAAAGCAAGAGCCTGAAGCTCTACCTGTTCAGCTTCCGCAACCACGGGGATTTCCACGAGGACTGCGTGAACATCATCATGAAGGACCTGATAAAACTGATGGATCCGAAGTATATCGAAGTGACGGGGCTGTTCAACCCGCGTGGCGGCATCCGCATCCTGCCCTTTGCCAACTATGGCGACCCGGACCACCAAGCCCTGGTCCAGGAGCGCCTGAAAGCCAATTTGGACAGTCATCGCCAATAAAAGCTTTTTCTATTCTTATTTTTGAGGGATCCTACCGCCCCAGGGCGGAGAGCAAACCCTGCAGGTTTTTCTCGCGGGGCTGTTCGTCGGCCATGTAAACCCGGTGTTTTGCCCTAAGATAATAGGGTTCCCGCTGTTTGAGCATTCCGACAATCTTCTCTTCCATCTCCGACGGGCTGAGACCGGCCAACAAAGGGCGTTTGCCTTGAGATTTGGGCGAAAGCAGCCGACGGAGCAACTCCGGCACGGCCACCTGGAGATAGACGGTCTCTCCGCTACGGTTCATGAACTCCATATTGTCACCATAGCAAGGGGCACCGCCGCCCGTGGCAACCACCGTATGCTGCCAATGGGCCGTTTCGTGAAGAGCCTGTTGCTCTATCAAACGAAATCCCTCCTCTCCCCGGCTGGCGAAGAGAGAAGGGATATCCTGTGCGTATTTTTCTTCGATGAAAAGGTCCAGATCGGTGAAAGACCATCCAAGAGCCTCAGCCAGCATTTTGCCCAGACGGGATTTGCCAGCACCCATATAGCCGATCAGATAGATCCTTTCCATAGGGGTTTACCAGCGCGTGTTGCGCATGTCGCCCGAAGCGGCAAACTCCTGATGCATGTTGAAGCAGGCCGACAGGGTGTGAGGTGTGTTGCCGCCCTTGGACAGTTTCAGGTAGTCCCACAACAATTGCTTGTAGTCGGGATGCACGCAGTTTTCGATGATGGTCTGGGCTTTCTGGATAGGCGACTTGCCACGCAGGTCGGCCACACCCTGCTCGGTGACCAGGATCTTGACCGAATGCTCGCTGTGGTCCAGATGGGAAACCATCGGAACGATGGCCGAAATCTTGCCGCCCTTGGCCTCCGAAGGACAAGTGTAGATCGACAAAAAGGCATTGCGCGTGAAATCGCCGCTGCCGCCGATGCCGTTCATCATCTTGGTGCCCAGCACATGGGTGCTGTTGATGTTGCCGAACAGGTCGGCTTCCAGGGCGGTATTGATGGTGATCAGACCCAGACGGCGGGCCACCTCGGGGTTGTTGGAGATTTCCTGGGGACGCAGCACCAGTTTGTCCTTGAAGAAGTCCCAGTCGGCATAGATGCCGTGCAGCACTTCGGGAGACACGGTCAGTGAGCAACCACTGGCAAATTTGACATTCCCTTCGCGCATGAGGCCGATGACCGAATCCTGGATTACCTCGGTGTACATCTCAAAAGCAGGGATGTCGGGGTTTTCGCCAAGAGCTCCCAGCAAAGCATTGGCTATGTTGCCGACGCCCGACTGGATGGGCAGGAAACTGGCCGGCAGACGACCGGCTTTGATTTCTCCGGCCAGAAAGTGGGCCACGCGGTTGCCGATGGTACGCGTGGTCTCGTCGGGCTCGGTAAAGGCCTTGACCTGGTCGTCCATGTTGTTCTCGACGATACCTACAATCTTGGCGGGATCCACCTTCAAAATCGGCGTGCCGATACGGTCGCTGGGTTTGTAAACAGGGATTTCGCGACGGTAGGGAGGATCGGCCGGCTCATAGAGGTCGTGCAGGCCACGGATGAATTTCGGATGCTTGGCATTGAGCTCGATGATGATCTTGCCTGCCAGACGGGCAATGGTCGGCGCAATACCGACACCGGTGGTCAGGACAATCTCTCCTTCCTCGGTAATGTCGGCAGCCTCGATGACGGCGATATCGACATTGCCCCAGAAACCGTAGCGGATTTCCTGGGGAAGATGTGACAGATGAAGGTCGATATAGGGAGCGGAACCGTCGTTGATACGGTCGCGCAGGTCTTTGTTCGATTGGTAGGGCGTACGGAACTTGATGGCATTGGCACGGGCCAGCACACCGTCCAGGGTATCACCGGTGGAAGCTCCTGTAAAGATACCGATTTTGAATTCACGGCCGGCTTCGTGTTCGGCCACGGCCTTGGCCGCAATGGCTCCGGCGACCACCTTGGGGGCACCGGCAGGGGTAAACCCGCTGAATCCGATGTTGTCGCCATTCTTGACGATGGATGCAGCTTGTTCTGCAGAAATAAATTTCAGTGACATAGCGTATAGAATTGACAGGGGCAAAGGTAACGTTTTTTTCCGTTGCCCATATCAAAAGGAAGCATTACTTTTGAGCAAAATTTCGAACAATGAAGGACAATCTTTCGGACATTCTCTACATACTTCTAGTGCTGTTGGTCCCCCTTTTGAGCAGCCTCACCAAAGCACGTAGGAAAAAGTCGATGGAAAGGGGACAATCGCAGGACAATGCCCCGTCGGAAAGCCGGTTGGAGTCCTTCTTCAAGCAGTTCGAAGAAGAGCTGACACCCGTTGTCAAGGAAGAAAATCCGGTAGATGAAGCCGATGATTTCATCCCCCGCGAGGGGGTCGTCAACGCAGAGCCCGAATACCAGGACAGCATGCTCAAGGAGGTGATGGCCCGACAGGCAAGCTATCAGGATATGAGCGACACCTTTGCTCCGTCTTCGGTCCATTCGGTCGATGAGGCCGAAAGCATCGGGCAGTCGAAAAGCGCCGAAAACCATCCGGACACAGGCGGGGAGCCCGACAAACAAAACGACATCCTCGCTTCGCTCAGCGATATGGACATACTCAAAAGGGCCGTCATCTACAAAGAAATACTCGACCCCAAATACTGATTCCAAGATATGACCGACGACAATAAAAAATTCTTTCTTGAGACCTACGGGTGCCAGATGAACGTGGCCGACAGCGAAGTGGTGACATCCATCCTGCAGACAGCCGGCTACGAGCACTGCGACCAGCTTGATGAGGCCCATTTGGTACTGCTCAACACCTGCTCCATCCGCGACAACGCCGAACAGAAAATCTTCGGCAGGTTGCAGGCCCTGCAAGCCCTCAAGAAGAAAAAGAAACTTGTCATCGGCATTCTGGGTTGCATGGCCGAGCGTCTGAAAGAGCAGCTCAGCGAACAATACGGGGTCGATCTGGTGGCCGGACCGGATGCCTATATGGACCTGCCCAATTTGCTGGGGGCCGTCGAGAAAGGGGAGAAGGCAGTCAATGTGAAGCTCTCAACGACCGAAACCTATCCCAACGTACTGCCCTCCCGCATCGGACTGGGGCGGATATCGGGCTATATTTCCATCATGAGGGGCTGCAACAATTTCTGCAGCTACTGCATCGTCCCCTACACCCGTGGACGCGAGCGCAGCCGCGATGTGCAAAGCATACTCCACGAACTCGCCGACCTGAGGGAGCGGGGCTTCAAGGAAGCCATCCTGCTGGGACAGAATGTCAATTCCTACGATTTCAACGGCATAAAGTTCCCCGCCTTGCTGGGCATGGTGGCGGAGGCGGCCCCTGATATGTGGATACGCTTCACCACTTCCCATCCCAAAGACATGAGCGACGAACTGCTCGAGACCATCGCCGCCCATCCCAACCTCTGCCGACACATCCACCTGCCCGTCCAGTCGGGCAGTTCGAGGATCCTCAAGCTGATGAACCGGCGTTACGACCGGGAGTGGTATCTGGGGCGCATTGCCGCCATCAGGCGCATCCTGCCCGATTGCGGCATCTCTACCGACATTTTCTGCGGATTCCACTCCGAGACCGAAGAAGACCACCGTCTGAGCCTGTCCCTGATGGAGGAAGTGGGATTCGACTCCGCTTTCATGTTCAAATACTCCGAGCGGCCGGGCACCTATGCTGCCAAACACCTGCCCGACGATGTCCCGGAGGAAGTAAAACTCAGACGGCTCAGCGAAATCATCGACCTGCAGAACCGTCTCTCGGCCGCCAGCAACCAACGGGAAACCGGCAAGGTTTACACCGTGTTGGCGGAAGGACCGTCCAAACGCTCCCGCGAGCAGATGTGCGGCCGCACTGAGAAAAACAAGACCGTGGTCTTTCCCAGAGGCAACTGCCGGGCGGGAGATTTCGTCAAAGTCCGCATCGTGGACAGCTCCTCAGCGACTCTTTTGGGCGAACTGGTGGAATAATTCCAGTATAGAAGTACGTATCAACCAAAATAATATGTACTTTTGTGCCAAATTAGGGATCGTTCGGCTCAAAGCAGTCCTTGTATGAACAAAAAACTCCGAAAAACCCGAGGCAGGGTCTTTGGCTCGCGCCTGACAGCGACGGTCAGCATCAGTCTGGTGCTGCTGCTTTTCGCCATTATGACCACCCTGGGATTCTTTGCCCGGGAACTGTCCCAGGCGGCCAAGGAAAACATCTGTATCACCGTATTGCTCGAAGACGACATCACTCCTGCCGAACTGACCGCCTTCCAAAAAAAGATCAGCCAGGCTGAATGGACCAAATCCTATCAATACATCGACAAGGAAACAGCCCTGAAAGAACTCACCGAAGAACTCGGCGAAAGCCCCGAGAGTTTCCTGGGATTCAATCCCCTGCCGGCCACCATCGAGATTCAGATGAAGTCTGAACACACCCAGTTGGACCAGATCCGGAAAATCGTCAATACCTTGTCGGCCCCCTCCTTCGTCCAGGAAGTGGTCTATCGGGAGGATCTCATCCAGCTGGTCAACAAAAATCTCCTTTCCATCGGCAAACTGCTGCTCGCCATCGCCGTGGTGCTGACGCTCATCTCCTTTATGCTCATCCGCAACACCGTGCGCCTGATGATCTACGCCAAGCGGTTCCTCATCCATACCATGTGCCTGGTGGGAGCCCGGCGCAGCTTCATCCGCCGGCCTTTTGTCCGGCAGAATGTCGTTTGCGGCATCATCAGCGCCGTCCTGGCCCTGGGACTGTATTATCTGACACTGTCGGCCATGGAAAAGGTCTTTCCGGGAATTTCACGGATGGTCACGGGCCAGATGTATGGAGCGATGTTGGCGCTGCTGCTGGGCTTGGGCATCCTTATCAGCGCCGTGGCGACCGTCTTCTCGGTGAACCGTTTCCTGAAAATGAGCAACGACGAACTTTACTACGTATAAACATCAGACTTTCACGATACAATGAACGACAAACATTTCGCCCTCAGTAAAAAGAATTTCATCTGGATCGCAGCAGGCATTGTGCTGATCATCCTGGGCTTTATCCTGATGTTGGGCGCACCCTCCACCAAGGACGCCTACAATCCCGACATCTTCAGTTTCCGCCGCATCGTTTTGGCACCCACCGTATCATTTGTCGGCTTTGCCCTGATTCTGGTCGGCATCCTAGTCAACCCTGGCAAGAAATCAACCACTGAATCTGCTGAATAACCGCTATGAATGTTTGGGAAGCCTTTATCCTGGGTTTGGTCCAGGGACTGACGGAATACCTGCCCGTGAGCAGCAGCGGCCATCTGGAAATCGGCCATTACCTGCTTGGCATCTCGGGCGAGGAAAACCTGATTTTCACCGTAGCCGTGCATGCCGCCACGGTGCTGAGCACCATCTGTATCTTGTGGAAAGAACTCTGGGCGCTGCTCAAAGGTTTTTTCCAGTTCAAATGGAACGACGAGACCCAGTATGTACTCAAAATCTTCGTCTCCATGATTCCCGTTCTCATCGTCGGGATGTTCTTCAAAGACCAGGTCGAACAGTTTTTCGGCCGCGGGCTGCTCATCGTCGGTTGCATGCTGTTGGTCACGGCGCTGTTGCTGACTTTCTCCCACTATGCCAAACCGCGCCAGAAGGAAAACATCTCCTGGCGGGATTCTTTCATTATCGGACTGGCACAGGCCTGCGCCGTGTTGCCGGGACTGTCGCGCTCGGGTTCGACCATTGCCACCGGCCTGTTGCTGGGCAACAAGAAGGAAAGCATCGCCCAGTTCTCCTTTATCATGGTCATCATTCCCATTTTGGGAGAGATGTTTTTGGATATTGTCGGCGGAGATTTCTCTGCGGCTGCCTCCAACGGACTGCCGATGAGTTCGCTTATCGTCGGCTTTGTCACCGCCTTTGTGTCCGGTTGCATCGCCTGCCGCTGGATGCTCAGCCTGGTCCGCAAGGGCAAACTCGTCTGGTTTGCCATCTACTGTGCCGTCGTCGGCATCCTGGCCATTGTCTTACCGCTGTTATCACTCTGATATGGATTTTCAGGCAGGAGAGATTCTTTGTTTCAACAAGCCCCTGGGCTGGACATCGTTCAAACTGGTCAACGATGTCCGATTCTCCCTTTGCCGTGGCCTGAAGATGAAAAAGCTGAAAGTCGGCCATGCAGGCACACTGGACCCCTTGGCCACCGGCGTGATGATTGTCTGCACCGGTCGGGCCACCAAACGCATCGAAGAATTCCAGTACCAGACCAAAGAATATGTGGCCACCATGGAACTGGGAGCCACCACCCCTTCTTTCGACATGGAAAAGCCCATAGACAAGACCTACGACTACAGCCATGTGACCGAAGCCCTGGTGCGCGAGACCTTGCAGGGTTTTGTCGGTACCATCGAACAGGTGCCGCCCAGTTTTTCAGCCTGTAAAATACAAGGCAAGCGAGCCTACGAATATGCCCGCGAAGGCGAGGCCATCGATCTGAAGCCCAAGACGCTGATCATCGATGAAATCGAGCTGACCGACTATCAGGAAGCCTCTTCAGATCGTCGACCCCGCATCACTGTGCGGGTGGTCTGCAGCAAAGGGACCTATATCCGGGCCCTGGCGCGCGACATCGGGGAGGCGCTGCACTGCGGAGCCTACCTCACAGCCCTCGAGCGGACCCGCGTCGGCGACTACCGGCTCTCTGATTGCCTCGACATTGTTGCCTTCCGTCAGGAATACCTCGGACGGCTCACCCCTTCTCTTGACAACAACCAAAGAATAATAAGCTGAACTATGAAGTTATCCAACTTTAAATTCAATCTGCCCGATGAGCTGATTGCCAAAAAGCCGCCGATGTATCGCGACGAAGCCCGATTGATGGTGTTGAACCGCAAGACCGGCGCCATCGAGCACCGCGTGTTCAAAGAAGTCCTCGATTATTTCAACGAAGGCGATGTTTTCGTCTTCAACGACACGAAGGTCTTTCCTGCCCGCCTGTTCGGGAACAAGGAAAAAACCGGAGCTCAGATCGAAGTGTTCCTCCTTCGCGAATTGAACGAGGAATTTCGTCTGTGGGACGTGCTGGTCGATCCCGCCCGCAAGATCCGCATCGGCAACAAACTGTATTTCGGCGAGGACGACTCCATGGTGGCCGAAGTCATCGACAACACCACCTCCCGCGGCCGCACGCTGCGCTTCCTCTACGACGGCGACCACGAGTCTTTCAAGAAGGCCTTGTTTGCCCTGGGTGAAACGCCCATTCCACGTTATCTCAACCGAGAAGTCAACAAAGACGATGCCAATGATTTCCAGACCATCTTCGCCCGCAACGAAGGCGCCGTCGTGGCTCCCTCAGCCAACCTGCATTTCAGTCGCGAACTGATGAAGCGGATGGAAATCAAGGGCGTCGAAGCAGCTTTCCTCACCCTGCATATCGGTCTGGGCGGTTTTCGTGAAATCGATGTCGAAGACCTCACCAAGCACAAGATGGATTCCGAACAGATGTTCATCAGCGAGCAGACGGCCGACATCGTCAACCGGGCCAAAGACCGGGAAAAGAAAGTCTGCTCGGTGGGCACTTCCGTCATGCGGGCCATCGAGACAGCCGTGGGCACCAACAGCCACATCAAGGCCTTCGACGGTTGGACCAACCGTTTCATCTTCCCGCCCTACGATTTCAGCGTGGCCGACGCCATGATCACCAATTTCCACATGCCCTATTCCACCCTGCTCATGACCACGGCGGCATTCGGCGGCTACGACGCTGTGCTGGAAGCCTATCAGACCGCACTCAAGGAGAAATACCAATTCGGTTGCTACGGCGACGCCCTGCTTATCCTCTAGTCATGGCTTTGCTCTACCTGAGTCTGGGGGCCAATCTCGGGCCTAGGGAAGAGACGTTGGAAAGGGCCATTTCCGACATCGAAAACCGTATCGGGCATGTTTTTGTCCGGTCCGGTTTTTTTGAGACCGCTCCCTGGGGGTTTTCTTCGAAAAACGCTTTTTTGAACGCCTGCATCGGTGTCGAGACGGAATGCTCCCCCGGGCAGTGCCTCCGCCTTACCCAGCAGATTGAGCGGGCGCTGGGGCGGACACACAAGTCCGACGGACACTACAGCGACCGGGTCATAGACATCGATTTGCTGTTCTACGACCATCTGGTATTGGACGAAAAAGACTTGCAACTTCCCCATCCCCTGCTTCATCAAAGAAGATTCGTGCTGGAGCCGCTCTGCCAGATAGCCCCAGACCTGGTACACCCTGTCCTGAGAAAAACGGTTGCAGACTTATTGGCGGACCTTACGGAAGACCGCGAAAGGCAGATCCTTCTTCAAAACCACCAACAGGAAGACGCCCAGCAGCAGAGTCCGGACGGCCAGACGCCATACGACCGATGAAAACGGGAGATTCGTCCCGATAACGAAGACAACGATTGTCAAGACCGTGTAGAACAACGCCGACTTCATGTCGTATTTCATCGGATAATATTTCTGGCCCAAGGCCCAGCTGACCAGCATCATCAGGAAATAGCTCACAAAGGAAGTCCAGGCAGCTGCCATGTACCCGTAGCGGGGCACGAAAAGCAGATTGCCGGCTATGGTGAGCAGACAGCCGAAGATGGTGATGTAGGCGCCCCACTGGGTCTTGTCGGTGAGTTTGTACCACAACGACAGATTGAAGAATATCCCCTGGAACAGATAGCAGGCCAGTACGACGGGCACCACGGCCAGCCCTTCGTGGTAGCGGCTTGATATCAAAAATTTGAGGATGTCCATATAGAACACGACAGCCAGGAAAATGAGCAGGGCGAAAATGATGTAGTATTTCATGGCCTCCACATAAGCCTGACGGTTGTCGGCCGAACGGTTCTTGGCAAACACGTAGGGTTCATAGGCATAGCGGAAGGCCTGGGTAAACATCATCATGATGATGGCTATCTTGCAGCAGGCTCCGTAAATGCCCAATTGCGACTGGGCCACATCCTGGTCGTCGAACAAGTGTTTGAAAACGATCTTGTCGAAATCCTGGTTCATGATACCGGCGATTCCCAACACCAGCAGCGGCAGCGAATAACGCAGCATCTGGCGCAGCAACGAAGCGCTGAAATTCAGTTTGACATGGATGAAATCGGGCAGGAGTGCCAACAGCGTGACTCCCGTCGAAATAGCGTTCGATACAAAAATGTATCCTACCTCATAACCGGGCCGGTAGAACCAGGCGATCCACTCGGGATGCACCGCCTGTATCTTGGGACAAAGCCAGATGAAGAAGAGGTTGAAGAAGATGTTGACAAAGATGGACAACAGTTTGAGCGAGGCAAACCGTATGGGCCGGTTTTTGTATCGAAGATAGGCAAAAGGTATCGATGAAAAGGCATCGACTGCCACGATACAAATCATCATTCCGATGTATTCGGGATGAGCGGTATAACCTATCCCCCGGGAGATTTGCGGCAGGAACAGCAGCCCCAGCAAAATAAAGATCGCAGACGTGGAGGCCAGGCTGCACAAGGTGGTGGAATACACCTGGCCGGGATCCTTGTCCTCACGGTTGACATAACGGAAGAAACCCGTCTCCATCCCATAGGTCAGGATCACGATGACCACCGCCGTCCAGCTGTACAACTCGGTGACGATCCCATACTCGGCCGAGGCCGCAAGGGCATAGGTGTAAAAAGGCACCAGACACCAGTTGAGGAACTTGCCGACAATACTGCTCAGTCCGTAAATGACGGTGTCTTTGGCTAAACTTTTCAGTCCAGGCATAATTACAGGTCTTTAAAACAATTCTCCCTCCTTGCCGTAACGGCTGCGTCCCAGATGGGTCCAGGCCAGGTCGGTCACCTCGCGGCCGCGGGGAGTCCGCTTGAGAAAACCTTCCTGGATGAGGAAAGGCTCGTACACTTCCTCCAGTGTGCCGGGATCTTCGCTCAAGGCGGTGGCGATGGTGGTCAGTCCGACCGGACCGCCCCGGAACTTGTCGATGATGGTCAGCAGAATCTTGTTGTCGATTTCATCGAGACCGTAAGTGTCGATATTGAGGGCCGACAAGGCGTATTTGGCGATCTCCAGCGTGATGCGTCCGCTGCCCTTGACCTGGGCAAAGTCGCGCACGCGACGCAGCAGGGCGTTGGCCACTCGGGGCGTGCCGCGGCTGCGACGGGCAATCTCCTCGGCGGCGCTGTCTTCACAAGGGATGCTCAACAGGCGGGCTGAACGGACGATGATCCCTTTGAGGATATCGGCCGGATAATATTCCAGATGGCAGTTGATGCCGAAACGAGCGCGCAAAGGGGCCGTCAGCAGACCGCTGCGGGTGGTGGCCCCGATCATCGTGAAAGGGTTCAGGTCCAACTGGATGGAACGGGCACTCGGCCCCTTGTCTATCATGATGTCGATACGGAAGTCTTCCATGGCCGAATAGAGATACTCCTCGACAATGGGGCTGAGACGATGGATTTCATCGATGAAAAGGACATCATTGGGTTCCAGGGAGGTAAGCAGACCGGCCAAATCGCCCGGCTTGTCGAGCACCGGTCCCGAAGTCACCTTGAAACCGACACCCAGTTCGTTGGCGATGATATTGGACAGGGTGGTCTTGCCCAACCCTGGAGGGCCGTGCAACAGGACATGGTCCATTGGCTCCTGCCGCATCTTGGCAGCCGAGACAAACACCCTCAGGTTCTCGACGATCTTCTGCTGCCCCTTGAAATCGGAAAAAGTCAAGGGCCGCAGGGCTTTCTCGAAATCCTGCTCCCGCTCTGAAAGCGATTGGCTTCGTATATCAAACGGATCTTCCATACTCGAAACTATCGGGAAGCGAAGATACAGCAATCTCTTTCCAAATGCAAGGTCAGAAGCGTTTTTATTAAACAAGACCGGGCCGGACTTCACGCCCGACCCGATCCAATCACAATATATTTACTGAACCAATTATTTCATGCTGATTCGGTCAACATTGTTGCCCAGATTGCGGTAGTTGAGGTATTCCGTGGGATCTGTGCCGTTGATGAACTCCTCGATGTTGGTGTAACCGTCCTTGTCGAGATCCTGGGAAGCATCGCTGCCATCCTTGGGGTTCAGGCCGTACTTCTTCTCCCAATCATCGGGCATACCGTCGTTGTCGGTATCCTTCAGCACCTCGGATTTCTTGTAAGTGAGTTCGGGATATCCGCCCACTTCATCGATGCTGGAAATGATGCCGGTTTCGGTTTTGGTCTTGCCGGTGCGTACCATTTCGATGACACGGGCATCGACAGCGTCACGACGGGGCAGGGTGGCACCTACGCTGGCCAGGACGGCATTGTAGGCTTCCAAAGCGGTGTGATGCGGAGCCACGGGCCAACCCTCGAACGGGGTGTTGACACGGGCCAAAGTCTCGTTGCCGCGCATACCCTTCCAGTTGTCGCGGGTCACTTCGTCGGAACCTTCCATGATGTTACCGGCTACATACCATTTGCCCGGACGGTTGGCAGGATTCTTTTCCTTGGCATACCAGTCACCGGCGGCCCAGGCGCTGCCCGGAGAATACATATGACGCTCTTCGATGCGGGCGAAGACGGTCTTCATGTTGTCCTGGGTGGCAGGACCCGGCTTGTAATAGTTGTTGATGACATTGACCAGAGAAGTCTCGTCGCCGCCGTCCATGGTGCGGTGACGCCAGTTGAAGACGACATTGTTGCGATAGTCGAAAGCACCGGACATACCGATCGACGGGTTACGGGCCGTGTTGCAGGCAAACAGGTTGTGGTGCTGCGTGGAAGGCTGACCACCCCAAGTTCCGCCAAAGGCGTGGTTGCGGGCATTCAGCGCTTCGCTGGAGATCGTCCACTGGATGGTGACGTAGCGGGCCGGATCCTTGATCTGGGTCCTGCCGTCGGCAGAGGGACGCATGTGACGATACAGGGAAATGTTTTCGTCCATACCCCAGGAAGCCGAGCAGTGGTCGATGATGATGTGATGATCGGGGTTGCCACCGATGTTGTCGTCACCCTGGCCGCCTTCGGGCACACCGCGACGTACGCGAATGTGACGTACGATCACTTCGTAGGTGTTGATGTTCAGTGTACCGGCAATGCAGATACCGTCACCAGGAGCCGTCTGGCCGGCGATGGTTACATAGGGATGGTTGATGTTGATGTCGCGGTCGATCTTGATGGTTCCGGCCACGCGGAAAACGACGATACGGGGACCTTCGGCCTCGAGGGCTTCACGCAGGCTACCGGGGCCTTTGTCTTCGAGATTGGTAACGACATAGACCTTGCCGCCACGACCACCCTGGGTGAACATACCGGCACCCCAGGCACCCGGGAAGGCAGGAATGACTACTTCGGGCAAGCGGGTCGGATGAGGGGGAATCATACCGGGTTCGGGCTCTACACCGGAAAACTTGGTTACCTGTGCGTCGATTGTCAGGGCACAGGCGGCAGCCATGACAAGTGTTAGGCTACGGGAAATGAATTGCTTTGTGTTCATATTACAATTATAAAGGTTGTTCCAAAGTCACGCTTGAATTAGACTTGAGAGTCGGCATTTGGTTTATCCTGTACCAAAAGTTTTACGAATCTGTTGCAAATATAACGAGATATTTCAGCCTTCGGCCGGTTTTAAATTGTTTTAGGCTCTGAATACACTCCTTTCCAAAGCATACCACGCACGGACGCCGTCGGAAAGCCATGCAATCGCAAAAAATTTCGATTGGCTCCTGCATACATTACCTTTCGCGCCATTCTCTTCGTTCATGGCGCAGGAGATAGGCTGCGTCTCACCAATGCAAACCGGCAGTTTGCATTGGTGTCTTTCCGAACAGCGCCCTTTCCAAAGCAAGCTTTGGACGGACGCCGTCGGAAAGCCATGCAATCGCAAAAAATTTGCGATTGGCTTCGGCTTGCACTACCTTTGCCCAAAAATAAGTACATACATGGCACTGAACTATATTTGGGTCGGGTTCTTTGTAGTGGCCTTTGTGGTGGCGCTGATAGAATATTTCCTGCTGGGTGACGCCCAGGTATTCGAACGGATCATCAACAGCAGCTTCGACATGGCCAAGTTCTCGGTCATGGACATCTGTCTGCCCCTGGTGGGCATCATGACCCTGTGGATGGGCTTCATGAAAATAGGAGAAAGGGCCGGGGCCGTTCGTTTCCTGGCCCGGATCGTGGGGCCTTTCTTTGAAAAACTCTTTCCCGAAGTGCCCAAAAACCACCCCGTCAACGGCGAGCTGGTGATGAACTTTTCGGCCAACATGCTGGGATTGGACAATGCCGCCACTCCCATGGGGTTGAAAGCCATGCAGAGCCTGCAGGAGCTGAACACGAAAAAGGAAACCGCTTCCAACGCCCAGATCATGTTCCTGGCGCTGAACACCTCGAGCATCACCATCATCCCTTTGTCGGTCATCGCCCAGCGGGCCATCCTGGGAGCCGCCAATCCGACCGATGTGTTCATCCCGATCATCATCGCCACCTTCATTTCCACCCTGACTGCCATTCTCTATGTAGGGTTGCGCCAGCGGCTCAGCCTGTGGAACAAGACCGTGGTCGGCTGGCTGGGCGGCATTTCGCTGATCATCGCCGGTCTGGTGTTCTGGTTCAGCTGTATGGACAAGGACAGCATGAGCCGGGTTTCGGCCATCTTGAGCAACGGCTTGCTGCTGACCGTCATCGTGGCCTTTATGGCCGGCGGCCTGTACAAGAAGATAAACGTCTATGAAGCTTTCATCGATGGCGCAAAAGGCGGTTTTGAAACTTCGATCAAGATCATACCCTACCTGGTAGGAATGCTCGTTGGAATCGGGGTTTTCAGAGCTTCCGGAGCCATGGACCTGTTGATGGACGGCATCGCCTGGTGCTTCAAGGCCTGCCATCTCGACACACAGTTTGTAGAAGCCCTGCCCACAGCCTTTATGAAGCCGTTGAGCGGCAGCGGCGCCCGGGCCATGATGGTGGAGACCATGCGCAGTCTGGGGCCTGACTCCTTTGCCGGCCGGCTGTCGTGCATGTTCCAGGGTGCCACCGACACTACCTTCTACATTATCGCACTCTATTTCGGATCGGTAGGCATCAAACACACCCGCTATGCTGTCACCGCCGGTCTGTTGGCCGATCTGGCCGGCATACTCGCCGCCATTTTCATTGCCTACATGTTCTTTGCCTGATGGTACGCTTTTACAACGAAGATATCGACATGCCCTCGCTGGATACCGCCCGCATCACCCAATGGCTGCGCCGGGTGGCCGCCCAGCACAAGCGGCAACTGGGAGATATCAACTATATCTTCTGCTCCGACAGGAAAATCCTGGAAGTAAACCGTCAGTACCTCGGCCATGACTATTATACCGATATCATCACCTTCGACGAAACCAAAGACCAACGCATTGCGGGCGACCTGTTTATCAGCCTGGAGACCGTGGCCTCCAACGCCGAGATGATGCATACCTCTTACGATGAGGAATTGCACCGGGTATTGGTCCACGGGGTATTGCATCTCTGCGGCCTCAAGGACAAGCAGGACGACGATGCCGCACGGATGCGGGAAGAAGAACGGAAAGCATTGGATTTATTATAAGAACTCTCTGATAATCAATATAATCTATGAAATTTGCCTATGATGTCATTGTAGTGGGGGCCGGGCATGCCGGCTGCGAGGCAGCCGCGGCAGCGGCCAACATGGGCTCGCAGACCCTGCTCATCACCATGGACATGAACAAGATAGCCCAGATGAGCTGCAACCCCGCCATTGGGGGAATAGCCAAAGGGCAGATTGTCAGAGAAATAGATGCTCTTGGAGGCTATACCGGCATCGTCACCGACCAGACGGCCATCCAATTCAGGATGCTGAACCGCTCCAAAGGGCCGGCCATGTGGAGTCCTCGCTCCCAAAGCGACCGTCAGAAGTTTATCCTGGCCTGGAGAAAAGTCTTGGAAAACACCAACAATCTGTATCTCTGGCAAGACACCGTCAAAAGCCTCAACATCGAACATGGTCGGGTAACGGGCGTGGTCACCGCCATGAATGTCTGTTTTCAAGCCCCTTGTGTTGTCTTGACCAACGGCACTTTCCTGAACGGGCTCATCCACATCGGGCGCACCCAACTGCCGGGCGGTCGATTGGCCGAACTGGCCTCTTTCGGCCTGAGCGACCAGCTCAAGGAACTGGGATTCACCACCGGCCGCATGAAAACGGGCACGCCCGTGCGCATCGACGGACGCAGTGTCCATTTCGACGAAATGGAAGAGCAACCGGGCGACAACGATTTCCACAAGTTTTCCTACCTGGATTTTTCACCCCGCCCGCTCAAACAGCGCAGTTGCTGGATCTGCTATACCAATACGGACGTGCACGATGTACTTCGTGCCGATCTGGACCAGTCACCGCTCTACAACGGACAGATCAAAAGCATCGGCCCACGCTACTGTCCGAGCATCGAAACCAAAATTGTCAACTTTGCCGACAAAGACCGTCACCAACTCTTTCTCGAGCCGGAAGGCGAGGACAGCCAGGAATACTATCTGAACGGATTCTCCTCTTCCCTGCCCCTGCAGACCCAGTTGGCCGCATTGCAAAAGATTTCCTGCCTGAGAGACGTACAGATCTACCGCCCCGGCTATGCCATCGAATACGATTATTTCGATCCGACCCAGCTCAAGCCGACTTTGGAGACCAAACGCATCGAAGGGTTGTTTTTTGCCGGTCAGATCAACGGCACCACCGGCTACGAAGAAGCCGCCGGCCAGGGGCTCATCGCCGGTATGAACGCCCACCTGCGCTGCCACAACGCCCAGCCCTTCACCTTGTCGCGAGACGAATCCTACATAGGGGTGCTCATCGACGATTTGATCAACAAGGGGGTGGATGAGCCCTACCGCATGTTCACCTCCCGGGCCGAATACCGCATCCTGCTCAGACAGGACGATGCCGATGCCCGCCTGACCGAAAAATCGTATCGGGCAGGACTCGCCACACGCAAACGCTATGAACTGTGGAAAGAAAAGGAGAATGCCGTCGAAGAGCTGATCGCCTTCTGTCAGAGCTATCCTGTCAAGGCACGCTATATCAATGCCGCGCTGGAGCAGTTGGGCACCTCCCCGCTCGAACAGGGCACCCGGCTCAGCACGCTCATCCTGCGGCCCCAGTTGGGCATTGAGCAACTCCGTCCCCATATCCCGGCACTGAGAACCCGGCTGGAGAAGCTGCCCAACCGTCAGGAGGAAATCGTCGAAGCGGCCGAAATCCGCATCAAATACCAAGGCTATATCGAAAGGGAGCAACAGCAGGCCGACAAAATACATCGTTTGGACAATATCCGCATCAGCGGCAAATTCGACTACAGCCAAATACAATCCCTGTCGTTCGAAGCCCGGCAAAAGCTCAACCGGATACAACCCGAGACCCTGGGGCAAGCCAGCCGGATACCAGGTGTTTCGCCCAGCGACATCAGCGTGCTGTTGGTGCTGTTGGGGCGGTAAAGGGGCAAATGTTCCCCGTGGAACAATCTCCCGGGGAACAAAAAAAACCCCCGAAACTACATAGAATGTTCCACGTGTAACAATACGCATAATGATGACCGACGACCGACATATCAAAGAAATACTCGACCGCATCCCGGAGAAACCGGGGGTGTATCAGTATTTCAACGAAGATGGCGCTGTCATCTACGTGGGCAAAGCCAAAAACCTGAAAAGAAGGGTTCATTCCTATTTCAATAAAAATCACGAAGACTCGCCCAAAACACGTATCCTCGTCAGGAAGATCAAGGACATCCGGTACACGGTGGTCGAAAACGAAACCGATGCCCTGCTGCTGGAAAATAATCTGATCAAGCAGTACAAGCCCCGCTACAACATCCTACTCAAAGACGACAAGACCTACCCGAGCATCTGTATCAAAAAAGAGAACTACCCCAGGGTATTCATGACCCGCAAAATCATCCGCGACGGTTCGGAGTACTACGGGCCCTACAGCTCGGTGCCCATGGTCTATACCCTGCTCGACCTGATCAAGAAGATCTATCCGCTACGGCGTTGCAACCTGGCGATGGACGAAAAGATGATCCAGGAAAAGAAGTACAATGTCTGCCTGTACTACCACCTGCACCAGTGCCAAGGGCCTTGTATCGGAGCACAAAGCCAGGAAGACTACGAAAAGGATGTGGCCCAGATCCGGGAAATCCTGAAGGGCAATTTGAAAGGAATCGAAACAGAACTACAGGGGAAAATTGCCCGACATGCAGAAAGACTGGAATTTGAAAAAGCCCAGGAGTACAAAGAAAAACTGGCCCTGATCGAAGGTTTCCGCAGCAAGTCGTATATCGTCAACAGCCGCCTGGACAGATTCGATGTCTATTCCTACGACGAAAACGAACAGGCCGCCTATATCAACTACCTGAACATCCGGCAGGGCTGCATCGTACAAGCCTACACCTTCGAATACCGCAAACACATCGAGGAAGAAAGGGAGGACATACTGGCCTCCGGCATCTTCGAGATGAGAAAACGTTTCAAGAGCACCAACAAGAGTATCATCGTGCCTTTCCTGCCCAATATGCAAATGGACGGGATCGACTTTATTGTGCCCAAGAGGGGTGATGCCCGAAGAATACTGGAACTCTCGGAAAGAAACGTCCGCCAATACAAACTCGACATCCTCAAGCAGCAGGAAAAACTCAATCCCGACCAGCGGGCCACCCGCATCATGCAGCAGCTGAAAAAAGACTTGCATATGCAGGAACTGCCCCTTCACATCGAATGCTTCGACAACTCCAACATACAGGGAACCAACCCGGTAGCCTCCTGCGTGGTATTCAAAAAAGCAAAACCCTCGAAAAAAGACTACAGGCACTTCAAAATCAAAACCGTGGTGGGCGCCAACGATTTTGCATCGATGGAAGAAATCCTGCAGCGACGCTACAGCCGCTTGCTGAAAGAAGCCCAGCCGCTGCCGCAGCTGGTCATCGTGGACGGAGGGAAGGGACAATTGTCGTCGGCTGTCAAAACAATGGGCAAAATCACTGAAACAGAAGACTTTAAAGAATACAGCGCAGAAGAAAGGCAACAATTTCAGCAACAAATAGACAGCATCCAGCTCATCGGAATAGCCAAGAAACTGGAAGAGATCTATTTCCCAGGCGATTCCATTCCCTTGTATCTGGATAAAGAGTCTGAAAGTCTGAAGCTTATCCAACATTTGCGCGATGAGGCGCACCGATTTGGCATCACTTTCCACCGCCAGCTTCGCAGCAAGGGACAAATCCACTCCGAGCTGGATGAAATCAAGGACATCGGCCCGGTGACAAAAAAGAAACTGCTGCTGACCTTCAAAAGCACCCGGAAAATCAAAGAAGCTACCTTGGAAGAACTTGCGGCCGTCGTTGGCAACAGTAAGGCAAGACTTATCTACGATTACTTTCACGATAACAACCATCCCCAATGAGAATCCTCATCCAAAGAGTAAAATCGGCCTCGGTCGACATCGAAGGACACACCTTTTCAAGCATCGGCCAGGGACTGCTTGTTTTGGCCGGTGTCGAAGAAGGCGACACGCAGGAAGATGTCGGTTATTTGGCCGCTAAACTGGTAAAACTGCGGATATTCGGCGATGAAAAGGGGCTGATGAACCGCTCCGTCGAAGACATCGACGGAGAAATCCTCGTCGTCAGCCAATTCACCTTGATGGCGCAGACAGCCAAAGGCAACCGCCCCTCCTTTATCCGGGCTGCCCGACCCGAAACAGGGAACCGACTCTACGAACAGTTCTGCAACAAAGTCTCCGAACTCCATGGGAAAGCCTGCCAAAAAGGCGTTTTCGGTGCCGACATGCTTGTCACGCTCGAAAACGACGGGCCGGTGACCATCTGGATGGATAGCAAACAAAAATCATACTGACTATGACTCTGAAAGAAGCACAGACCAAGGTGGACGAATGGATCAAGACCTATGGCGTCAGGTATTTCAATGAATTGACCAATATGGCCATCCTCACAGAAGAGGTAGGCGAGGTGGCCCGCATCATCGCCAGGCAATACGGGGAACAATCGTTCAAAAGCGGGGAAAAACCCGATTTGAGCGATGAACTGGCCGATGTACTTTGGGTGTTGATCTGTCTGGCCAACCAAACGGGGACAGACCTCACGGCCGCCTTTGAAAAAAACCTGCAGAAAAAAACCGCCCGTGACAACAAGCGGCATTTTGAGAATCCCAAACTCTGCTGATTTCAATGATGACGATCCATGGCGTAGTCCAGGCAAAGCGCCAGTGACTGCCGATAGGCCGACTCTGGAAATTGCTGCAACAACTCCAGGGCACCGACTTTGATTTCCTGCATTTTCCTTGTGGCATATTCCACGCCCCCGCCTTCGACAACCAAGCGGCATACCTCTTTTATCTCGTCAGGTCCCAGGTCGGTATGCCTTGCCGACAACTTCCTCAGCGAAGCGGAAGAAACAGGCGATTTCAACGCATAAATCAGCGGCAGGGTGAGTTTGCCCTCGCGCAGGTCGGCCCCTACCGGCTTACCCACCTCGGAGCTTTCGAAGTAGTCGAAAATATCGTCCTTGATCTGAAAAACAAGACCCAGGTTTTCGCCGAATTGTTTCAACAACGAGGCTGTCTTTTCATCGGCGCCGGCGGTCAACGCTCCGGCATACGCCGAAAAACCGAACATGCTGGCCGTTTTTTTGCCGATAATGTCGAAATATGTCGGCTCGTCGGTGTCCAGGCGGCCGGCATGTGATAGCTGGACAAGCTCGCCATCCGACAAAGACTGACCTGTTTGGGCCAGGTGCTCCACCAGGCGGCAGTCGCCCGTGGAAGCGACCAAAGCAATGACCTTGGACAGGTAAAAATCGCCCGATAGAATGGCGGTTTTATTGTCCCAGGCAGCATTGACCGAACGCCGTGAACGCCGCTCGTTTGCCTCATCGACCACATCGTCGTGCAACAAACTGGCCGTATGCAGCATCTCCAATGCCACCGCCATGGTGATAGAAGCTGGCCGCACACCGCCGGCAATGGCCGCCGACAACAACAGGAAAATAGGACGGAACTGCTTGCCCTGCGACTGCGAAAGATAGGCCGACACGAGGGAAAGTATCTGATTATCGGAAGAAAAAGCAGACACCATCTCCTGACGGAATTGTGAGAATTCGGCCTCAATCGGCTTTCTGATGCGGTCTATCATAGCATGCAATGGGACTGCAAAGATAAAAAAAGCAGGCGGAAAAAAGGGCAGATAGGACAAAAATGCGTATTTTTGAAGAGTCAAACACCCTGGCCCGCTATGAGAAAAAGACTGTTCCTGCTGGATGCCTATGCGCTGATCTACCGCTCCTACTACGCCTTCATCAAGAATCCGAGAATCAACTCGAAAGGCGAGAATACATCGGCTGTTTTCGGCTTTTTGAACACCCTGGAAGATGTGTTGCGAAAAGAGAATCCCAGTCACTTGGCGGTGGCCTTCGACCCCAGCGGCAAAACCTTCCGTCACGAGGCCTACGAAGCCTACAAAGCGCAACGGGAGGAGACCCCGGAAACCATCCGCTGGTCGGTGCCCTATATCAAGGAACTCCTGCTGGCCTACCGCATACCCATCCTGGAAGTGCCGGGTTTTGAAGCCGACGATGTAATCGGCACCCTGTCGAAAAAAGCCGTTGAAAAGGGCTTCGATGTCTATATGATGACGCCCGACAAGGACTACGGCCAACTGGTTTGCGAACACTCCTTTATCTATAAACCCCGCTACGGCTCCTCAGATTTCGATATCCTGGGGCCAGCCGAAGTGTGTGAAAAGTACGGCATCGGCCACACCTCCCAGATCATCGACCTGTTGAGCCTGATGGGCGACGCCTCCGACAACATCCCCGGCTGTCCGGGCATCGGCAAGGTCTGGGCCCAAAAACTCATCGCCCAGTTTGACAACGTGGACAATCTGTTGCAACATACCGACGAGTTGAAGGGCTCTGTCAAAGAAAAGATAGAGCAAAACCAGGAGATGATCCGTTTCTCACGTTTTCTGGCCACCATCCGTACCGATGTGCCCATCGACTTTCAGGAAGAAGACCTGTTGGTCGAACCCCGGGACGAAGAAAAAGTAAAGGCTATTTTCGAACGCCTGGAATTCCGTTCCTGGATCGGCCGCCGGAGCGCTACCCAGTCGTACGAATCCCACCGGCCCGAAGGGCCAACCTCCGAACCGGAGAAAAACATCCCTCTGGCGACAGGACCGACCCAGATCATCACCCCCGTCCACGGCAAGGCGATCTTCAAAAACGACAGCAACCCCAACCTGACCCGTCAAAAAACAGACGATGCACAACTGTCGCTCTGGGACACACCCGCCGAAACTCCGACAACCGAGCCGACGACCATGGAGTCCAACCCCTCGCCGGCGACTCCCCTGTCAAACCCTCCAGAGGAGGCCGTTAAAGAGCTTTTCCCTGAAATAGGCGGGACTGAAGGTCAAAGTCTTTTCACCCAGACGAATCTCAAGGACATAAAAACCACTGAGCACAAATATTATCTCATTGATAATGAGGAAAAACTGAATGATTTTTTGCGCAAAATAAATGCGCAGGAAAAATTCTGTTTTGACACCGAAACCACCGGGGTGGATGTGATGACCGCCTCCCTGGTGGGTCTGTCCTTCGCTTTCCGTCCGCACGAAGCCTGGTATGTCCCCTGTCCGGCCAAAAGAGAAGACTGCCTCATGCTACTGGAAAAACTGCGGCCGCTCTTCGAAAACGAACTGACAGAAAAAACCGGGCACAACATCAAATTCGACATCATGATGTTGCAACGCTACGGCATCAAGGTGCAAGGTCCCCTGTTCGACACCATGATTGCCCACTACCTTTTGCAGCCCGAGTTGAAACACGGCATGGACGAACTCTCCATGAGTTATCTTCATTACATGCCGATACCCATCGAGGCCCTTATCGGGGAAAAAGGCAAGCATCAGCAAACCATGCGGGATGTCCCCCTTGAGGTCGTGGCCGACTATGCCGCCGAAGACGCCGACATCACCTGGCAACTGAGGACTCTTCTTGAAAGAGAGATCGAACGGCAGCAACTGCAATACCTTTTTTATCAGGTGGAATTGCCGCTGATCTATGTGCTGGCCGATATGGAACTGACAGGGGTCAGCATCGACACGGCGGCACTGAAAGATTTTTCCGCCCAGCTCACGGAGGCACTGAAACAAAAGGAAGAAGAAATCTATGAACTGGCCGGGGAACGTTTCAATATCAATTCCAGCAAACAGGCCGGCTATATCCTGTTTGACAAACTGCAGGTGGCCGACAAGGTGAAAAAGACCAAGGGAACCAAGCAGTATTCCACCTCTGAAGAATTCCTCACCAGTATCAAAGACAATCATCCGATTATAGGCAAATTACTGGAATACAGAGGTATAAACAAGCTGCTCAGCACCTATGTCGATGCTTTTCCTCTGCTCATCAACCCTGAAACCAACAAAATACATACCTCCTTCAACCAGACGGTTACGGCCACCGGCCGACTGAGTTCGAGCAACCCCAACCTGCAGAACATTCCCATCCGCGACGAAATGGGCAAGGAGATGAGAAAGGTCTTCTCGGCTGGGCCAGGCGAAGTATTTCTTTCGGCCGACTACTCCCAGATCGAACTTCGTATCATGGCCCACCTGAGCCAGGATCCCAATATGATTGAAGCCTTCAACGAAGAGAAGGATATCCACCAGGCAACCGCCGCCAAAATATACAAGGTGGGGCTGGATGAGGTCACCTCAGACATGAGACGCAAAGCCAAGACGGCCAACTTCGGCATTATCTACGGCATCTCCAACTTCGGCCTGGCGGCCCGCATGAACGTGTCGAGGACTGAGGCCAAAACCCTTATCGATGGCTATTTCCAAACCTATCCCAAGGTGAAGGAATATATGGACAACGCCATCAAAAAGACCCAGGAAACCCAATATGCCGAGACCTTGTTCCATCGCAAGCGCTATTTGCCCGACATAGTCTCACACAATGCCGTGGTCCGGGGGTTTGCCGAGCGCAACGCCATCAACGCCCCCATACAGGGCACCGCAGCAGATATCATTAAAATCGCCATGGTCAATATCTACCGCGATTTGAACAAACAAGGGCTGAAGACGAAAATGATCCTGCAAGTGCACGACGAACTCAACTTTATCGTTCCCCAGCAGGAATTGGACCAAGTGAAAGAAATCGTCACACGCAATATGGAAAATGCCGTCCATCTATCTGTTCCCTTAAGAGCCGATGTCGGTGTCGGCAGCAATTGGCTGGAAGCGCATTAATCATCTAAAAATATGACTATGAGACATTTTCTTATTCTTTTACTGAGTATTTCCTTGTTTTCCTGCCAGGCAGACAAGGTCATGGAAATCAACCTCTGGCCTGATGGTGTACCCGAAGACAACGGCATTACCGAAACTGAAATGAGAGATGACAAAGGCAGTTACCGCAATGTCACCACCACCAGTATCACAGTATCGCTGGCTTCAAAAGACAAAAACAAAGGTGTCACGCTGATTCTTTGCCCCGGAGGTGGTTATCAGCATGAAACCTATTATAAAGAAGGAATGGACTTTGCCCCCTGGCTCAACGAAAACGGCATCAATGCCGTCGTTTTGAAATACCGTCTGCCCAACGGTCATTATGAAATACCTCTCAAGGATGCCCAAAGAGCTATCCGTTACATCCGCTCCAAAGCAGAAGAATGGAATTTGAATCCCGACAAAATAGGTATTTCCGGCTTTTCTGCCGGCGGACACCTGGCCAGCACCGCCCTCACCCACTTCGACATGGGTATTCCCAATGATCCGGACTCTCTCAATCACCTGAGCTGCCGGCCTGATTTCGGTATCCTGTTTTATCCGGTCATTTCCATGGATGCCAATGTCACCCATAAAGGCTCCAGACACAATCTTTTGGGTGACAATCCTTCGGATGCACTTGTCACCTTATATTCCAACGAACTGCAAGTCAATGAAAACACTCCTCCCACCCTTCTTTTCCTAAGTCATGACGACAGGGTGGTCATACCCAAGAATAGTGTTGATTTCTACACTGCTCTGAAAAACAATGGCATACAAGCCTCTCTTTATATTTTTCCCGAAGGAGGTCACGGCTGGGGTTTCAAAGAAACTTTCCGCTACCACGAAATCTTCAAAACGCTGATGCTTGACTGGCTCAATCAGCAGAAGATTCTGGAATAGCCTTCTTGGAAAAAACACAACCGCAATAGTTCTGCCTGTAAAGCTTATATTGGGCAGACAATACTATCGACCGCTTATAGCCTTCCTTTTTCTTGAAATCCGAGGGCAGATAGGCGGTTCGATATTTTTTTCCCATCTCCTGGCCTATCTCATTAAGTTTATCAGCATCTTTGAGCGGACTTAATGTCAGGGTAGTGGCAAAGTAATCAAAATGATTCTCTGCAGCCAGCCGTGCTGTTTCTTCCAGTCTTATACGATAGCAAATATGACAGCGTCTGCCTCTTTCCGGTTCATTTTCCAAACCCTTTACCGATTCATAAAAGACAGAAGGAGTATAATCGGATGTTATCACCTTGACAGGATGGATAAAAGGATACTCTCCTACAAAACGCTTCAATTCATCCATTCTCTTCTGATATTCAGCAAGAGGACTGATATTGGGATTATAGAAAAGAACGGTTGTCTCAAAATAGCGGGACAGATACTCCAGACAATAACTGCTGCATGGTGCACAACAGACATGCAACAAGAGGGTGGGCACCCGTCCTGCCTGCAGCAGCTCATCAATGAGCCTGTCCATTTCCGACTGATAATTGCGTCTGTTCATCTCTGCCGCAAAAATAATATTTTTATTACCTTTACAGCCACGGAAAAGACAGGTTTTTCCCGGTTGTCGACACCAACAGCCTATCATTATCTTTTCTTTCTTATATAATATAACCTGAATGATGATAATAGGCTGTCGATAGTGTTTATAACTATATCTAATTAGTTGAAATAGAATAATTTAAGATATAACAATTTTGTTGATAAGTATAATCGGAACGTTGGGATTTAAAAAGGAAAAACAGGGAGGTAAAATTTGGAGGGAGAAAGTTTTTGATTAATAGAAAAAGTAATTTTACCGGCAAAAAAAGTTGTGCCCCACGACCGGAATAATTATTGACAAGTTGTTGACAAAACAAACAAGCAGAGCAGTGGCAAAAGAAATATCAGATACCCCGTTGATCAAACAGTATTTTGAGGTGAAGGCAAAATACCCCGAAACGGTTTTGCTGTTTCGTGTGGGAGACTTTTACGAAACCTACGGACAGGATGCCGTCGTCGCCGTCGAAATACTCAATATTGCCATGACGGCCAAATCCAACGGACCGGCCGGCAAGATAGAAATGGCCGGATTTCCCCATCATGCCTTGGATGCCTATCTGCCTAAATTGGTCAGGGCAGGCAAGCGCGTGGCTATCTGCGACCAGTTGGAAGATCCCAAGAAGGCCAAGAAACTGGTCAAACGTGGTGTCACCGAACTGGTGACACCGGGTGTATCGACCAACGATGCCGTGCTCAATATCGGAGAAAACAATTTCCTGGCAGGAATCCACATGGACAAGAGTCGCGCAGGAGTGGCCTTTTTGGATATCTCCACGGGTGAATTCCTGACAGCCGAGGGCAGTTTTGAATACATCGATAAACTGCTGGGGTCGTTCATGCCCAAGGAAGTATTGTACGAACGTAGCAAACGGGCGTTGTTTGCAGAACATTTTCACTACAGCGGCTCCCGTTTCGAGATGGAAGACTGGGTATATACCGAGGAATCGGCCACAAACAGGCTCACCCGCCAGTTCCAAACCAGGAACCTGAAAGGCTTCGGCCTGCAGCAGATGACGCTGGCCGTCATAGCCAGCGGTTCGGTGCTGTATTACATGGATATGACCGAACATACCCAGTTGGGACATATCCAGACACTGAGCCGTATCGAAGAAGACAAGTATGTGCGCCTGGACCGCTATACGATCAACAGCCTGGAACTCTGCCATACGATGAATGAGGGAGGCAAAAGCCTGCTCGACATCATCGACCATACCCAGACGGCCATGGGATCACGTCTGATGCGCCGTTGGGTGCTGTTTCCCCTGAAGGACGTCCAGGCCATCGTCAGCCGCCAGAATGTGGTGGAATACTTCTACCGCAATGCCGAATGTCGGGCGTTCTTGAGTGCAAAAATTGCGTCGGTGGGGGATTTGGAGCGTATCGTTTCGAAGGTTTCCGTGGGCAGGGCTTCGCCTCGCGACGTGGTGTATCTGAAGAATTCCATGCTGGCCGTGGAGGAAATAAAGAACTATCTGCAGGATCCTGTCAACGAGGTTCAGGGGCAGGAAGCCTCCGACCTACGGCAGTTGACCGCGCACTTGGATCCTTGCCGGGACATCACATACAGGATAGCCCGAGAGCTGGTGGACAATCCGCCCATTGCAGTGAACCGGGGCGATGTGTTCCGCGAGGGAGTCAACGCCGAACTCGACGAATTGCGCCACCTGTCGGCCTCGGGCAAGGACTATTTGCGCCAGCTGCAGGAAAGCGAAATCGAAAGGACTGGTATCAACAGTCTGAAAATCAGCTATAACAATGTTTTCGGATACTATATTGAAGTACGCAACACCTACAAGGACAAAGTGCCGGAAAACTGGATACGCAAGCAGACCCTGGTCAATGCCGAGCGTTATATCACCCCGGAACTGAAAGAGTATGAAGAGAAGATTTTCGGTGCCGAAGAACGTATAGCTGAATTGGAAAGTGAGCTGTTCGCAGCCTTGATGGCCGATTTGGTGAGTTATATTTCCTTGATACAGAGGGATGCCGTCATCGTGGCTCAGCTCGATTGCCTGCTGTCGTTTGCCGATGTTTCGGAAAAGAACCTGTATTTCCGTCCCCAGGTCGTCGATTCGGACGAAATAGACATCAAGGCCGGCCGGCATCCGGTCATTGAGCAGCAGCTGCCCGACGGGGAGAAATACATCGCCAACGACGTGCACCTGGACAGCCATACGGAACAGATACTGATGATCACCGGTCCGAACATGTCTGGCAAATCGGCGTTGATACGTCAGACGGCCTTGATCGTGATCATGGCCCAGATGGGGTGCTTCGTGCCCGCAGAAGCCGCCAAAATAGGCTTGGTGGACAAGATTTTCACCCGGGTGGGTGCCTCGGACAACATTTCCCTGGGCGAGTCCACCTTCATGGTTGAGATGACCGAGGCGGCAGACATCCTGAACAACCTTTCCGACCGCAGCCTGGTGCTCTTCGACGAACTGGGCCGGGGCACCAGTACCTACGACGGCATCTCCATTGCCTGGGCCATCGTCGAGTATATCCACGAGCATCCCAGGTACCGGGCCAAGACCCTGTTTGCCACACACTACCACGAACTGAACGAGATGGAGAAATCCTTCTCCAGGATACGCAACTACCATGTTTCGGTCAAGGAAGCCGATAACAAGGTGCTGTTTTTGCGCAAACTGGTCAAGGGAGGCAGTGAGCACAGTTTCGGTATCCATGTGGCCAAGATGGCCGGTATGCCGCAAAGCATCGTCAATAGGGCCAACGATATCCTCCAGCAGTTTGAAAACCAGGGAGCAGGAAAAGGGGCAGGGACGCTCTCCGTCAAACCGGTCAACGCCCTGGCCAGCCAGCGGGAGGGCTATCAGTTGAGTTTCTTCCAATTGGACGACCCGGTGCTGTCACAGGTCAGAGACGAGATCAAGAATTTGGATGTCAATAACCTGACACCCTTGGAGGCGCTCAACAAACTGAGCGAGATCAAACGGATTATCAAAGGGAAATAATACCCTTTTCCCCCATCAGACGTTAAAGCGGAAGTGCATGATGTCGCCGTCCTGGACCACATAGTCCTTGCCTTCGACGTTCATCTTGCCGGCTTCCTTGACGGCCTGTTCCGAACCATAGTGCAGGTAGTCTTCGTACTTGATGACCTCGGCCCGGATGAAGCCTTTTTCAAAATCGGAATGGATCACTCCGGCGCAGACGGGTGCCTTGCTGCCGTTGCGGTAGGTCCAGGCACGGACTTCCAGCGGGCCAGCCGTCAGGAAGGTGCTCAGATTGAGCAGTTTGAAAGCGGCTTTGATGATGCGGTTCACCCCGGATTCTGTCAGTCCAAGCTCCGAAAGGAACATCTCGCGTTCTTCGGCCGTTTCGAATTCCGCGATCTCGGATTCGATCTTGGCGGCGACCACCATCAGTTCGGCATTTTCGTCCTTGATGGCCTCACGGACGGCCTCCACGTAGGCATTGCCCTTGGCGGCGGAGGCTTCATCGACATTGCAGACATACATCACCGGCTTGTTGGTGAGCAGGAAAAGGTCGTGGGCGGCTTTTTCCTCGTCCTTGTTGTCGAGCGTGACGGTCCGGGCCGATTTACCCTGCTCCAGGGCGGCTTTGTATTTGAGCAGCACGTCGTACACGATCTTGGCCTGTTTGTCGCTGCCTACCTGGGCCTGTTTCTGTACTTTTCCGATGCGGCTCTCAATGGTTTCCAAATCTTTCAGCTGCAGCTCATAGTCGATGATTTCCTTGTCGCGGACGGGATCTACCTGGCCATCGACATGGGTCACATTGTCATCGTCGAAGCACCTGAGTACATGGATGATGGCATCGCATTCGCGGATGTTGCCCAGGAACTTGTTGCCCAATCCTTCTCCCTGGCTGGCGCCCTTGACCAGGCCGGCGATATCGACTATCTCGACCGTGGCGGGCACGATGCGTGAGGGGTTCACCAATTTGGCCAGCTCGTTGAGCCTTTCATCGGGGACATTGATGACACCGACATTGGGTTCGATGGTGCAGAAGGGGAAATTGGCCGCCTGCGCCTTGGTGCTGGAAAGGCAGTTGAAAAGGGTGGATTTGCCCACATTGGGCAATCCTATGATTCCGCATTGAAGAGACATAGGGCTAAGGGTTAATGGTTTTGTCTGCGCTGTTGTTTTTCCATGCGACGGGCCAGTTTACGGCGCTGACGGATGGCGCGACGGGTCTGTTTGCGCTGTTCTTTCAGTCGCAGGCGTTCTTCGTTTCTGAGTTGTTTCAGCTCTTTCTGTACGGCTTTGGCCTGAGCCTTTTCCTGTTTGTATAGCTGCTTGGCCGCCTTGCGCTCATGACGGTTCATCTGTTTCCATGCGGCTTTGCGCTCGCGGCGGGCCTGTTTTTGCTGTTCTTTGATCCTGGCCTTTTCCTGCTTGCGGGCCAGTTTGGCTTTCTTGCGACGCTCCTTTGCCAGCCGTTTGACTTCTTTGTGCCGTTCCCGTTCATCCCGGTTTTTCTTGCGACCGGAGATGACGTTGGTAATCTTTTTCAGGCTGATGTTGTTGAGCGACTGGAAGGAAATGTGCGACAGGTCTTGACTGAAAACCTTGCCTTTGACATCGGTTTCCTCGGCCTTGTTGTAGATTTCGTGAATCAGTTCGTCGTATTTTTTGTACAGCACCGCCCGTTTGAGCTTCAGGGTGGGGGAGAGCAGTCCGTTGAACATGGTCCATTCGTCCACTACCAGGCGGAAACGTTTGATCTGTTCGTGGGGGGCCAGCGTCTTGTTGAACTCTTCGATGATCTTGGAAAAGAGTTTATGGATGGCGGGATCCTCGATCAGGGCGGCATTGTCGCGATAGCGGATGCGGTTTTTCTGTGCCCAGGTGTGCAGTTCCTGGAAGTTGGGCACAATCAGCGCGGAGGCAAACTTTTCGTTCTCCCCGATGACCATGGCCTGTTCGATATAGATGGACTCCTTGATCTTGTTTTCGATCATCTGGGGGGCCACATACTTGCCGGCCGAGAGTTTGAAGATTTCTTTTTTACGGTCGGTGATCTTCAGGTAGGTGCCATCGACAAAGGTGCCGATATCGCCCGTATGCAGCCAGCCGTCGGCATCGATGACCTGGGCCGTGTAGTCGGGATCTTTGTAATAACCCATCATGACATGGGGTCCGCGGGTCAGGATTTCGCCGTCTTCCGAGAACTTGACTTCGACACCGGCCAGGATTTCGCCGACCGTGCCGATCTTGACCCGGTTGCCGGCCGGATTGTTGACCGCGATGACGGGCGAGGTCTCAGACATGCCGTAGCCTTCGTAGATGGGCATGCCGGCCGCCGAGAACAGGCGGACGAAGCGTTCCTGGATGGCCGAACCGCCACTGACGATGACCAGCCGGTGGCCGCCCAGGTTGTCGCGCCATTTGGAATAGACGGCGCTGTCGTAGAACCGGTGCCACAGCAGGTACCACCAGTTCTGTTTCTCCCAGTCGAACTTGTAGCCGTGACGGATGGCCCGGTTGTAGATGGTGCGGGGAATGAGCGAAAGGTCGCGACCGGCGGCGAAAAGCTTGTCGGCAATGGTCTCGATGACCCGGGGCACGGTGCAGAAGCCGTCGGCGTGTATTTCCTTGAGGTTGGCGGCGATGGTGCCCATGTTTTCGGCATAGTAGATGCCGATGCCCAGGTATTGGTAGTGGTAGTTGAGGCTGCGTTCGTAGATATGGCAGAGCGGCAGGAAGCTCAGGGCTTTGTGCCGGCAGTCGTTGATCTGCACCTTGGCATGGGCCACGAAGTTGGACACCAGGTTGTGGTGCGAGAGCATCACTCCCTTGGGATCGCCGGTGGTGCCGGAGGTGTAGATGATGGAAAACAGGTCGGAGGGCTGGACGCTTTTCTTGATCTGCTCGATGATCTCCTCGTCTTCGTTCTTGTGGGCGATGCCCAGGTCGAGGATGTCAGATACCCTTTTTTGGCCCGGCACTTCGTCGAAAGTGTAGAGCTCAGGCGGGGTGGCCATCATGTCCAGGGCCGGCTGTATCTTGCGCAATTGCGAGGCATTGGAGATGACCATCATGCGAGGCTCGCAGTGGTTGAAGATATAGTAATAGCTTTCGGCGTTCAGTGTCGGATAGACGGGGATATGGACGGCTCCGAGGATGCCGATGGCCATGTCCAGGAAGTTCCATGCAGGCCGGTTGTTGCTGATGGTGACGATGCGGTCGCCCTTGCGGACGCCCATTTCATACAAACCGTAGGCCAACAGGTGGGAATATTTGTAGTACTCTTCCGTGCTGTATATTTCCCACTCGCCGTTGCGTTTGCCGGCCAGTGCGTCTTCCCTGGGGTAGTTTTCAATCGCCCAGTCGAGCAGATCAAAGATTCTCTGGATTCTCATGACTGTCTGTTTCTCATTCAGAGGGCGAAGATACGGCAAAAATCGTCAACTTGTTCAAGGGATGGCAAATGTGTGTATCTTTGCAGGCAGAATCCCCTGGTATGCTTGTAGCGGTTGTCATTTGCCTGCTGACCTGTGTGTCGATGTTTGCCTGCGTTTTGCTGAAACCCAGTCTGAGAATGGGCCGGCGACAGATGGACACCTATTGGATGGTGGCCTTGGGTGGCGTGTTGGTGCTGAGTCTCTGCTCGTCTGTCCCCTGGATCAGGCTGTGGGAGATCATGACCACCGACAATGCGGTGAATCCGCTGAAAATCCTTATCCTGTTTATCTCGATGACCATCTTGTCCATTTATCTGGATGAGTTCGGTTTTTTTCGTTATCTGGCCAATATCGCCCTGCTCAAGGCCCGGACCAGCCAGCGCAAGCTGTTTGTCTATCTCTATGTGACGGTCGCCGTTTTGACGGTGTTCACGTCGAACGACATCATCATCCTGTCGTTTACGCCGTTCATCTGCTTTTTTGCCCGCAATGCCCGAATCAGCCCGCTGCCCTATCTGAGCGCGGAATTTGTGGCGGCCAACACCTGGTCGATGGCTCTGGTCATCGGCAATCCGACCAATATTTACCTGGCCACGGCCCGGGGAGTGGATTTCGTGAGTTATCTCCGGGTGATGTGGGCGCCGACTTTGGCGGCCGGGTTGGTGGCCATGGTCTTGTTGTGGCTGCTCTACCGCCGGCAGCTGGCGGCACCGATCGAAGGCCATGCCGAGAGGATCGTCATCACCGACCGCCTGCGCCTGGTGCTGGGTCTCATTCACCTGGGAGTCTGTACGGTCTGTCTGGTGATATCTTCCTACATTGGATTGGAAATGTGGTTCATCGCAGGGCTTTCGGCTTTGAGCCTGCTCGTGTGCGCTTCGTTGGTGTCGGCCGCCCGTCGGGAACGCCCCGTGGGGGTCATCGCCTGTCTTGAGCGAGCCCCCTGGGCCCTCATCCCCTTTTTGCTGTCGATGTTTGTCATGACCCTGGTGCTGACCGAAAACGGCTTGACGGCACGAATTGCGGCCCTGGCCGGCGAGGGCGGCACTGTGCTGAAATACGGTCTGCTGTCGTTTGTCTCGGCCAATCTGTTCAACAATATCCCCATGACGGTCCTCTTTCAGGCGGTCATCGACCATCTGCCTTCATCGGCAGCCCTGCCGGCCGTCTATGCAACGGTGATCGGTTCCAACCTGGGGGCTTTGCTGACTCCCATCGGTGCCCTGGCCGGCATCATGTGGCGCTCCATCCTGACGGGCCATGGCTGGCAGTTTCGCTTTGCCGACTTCCTCAAGATGGGGACATTGATAGGCTTGCCCACTTTACTGGCAGCCCTGGGTTGCCTTTTGTTGACCATATAAACCAGAACAACCACCATTACAATGAATATCAGGATTATCAACATCGGAGATGAATTGCTCATCGGGCAGGTGATCAACAGCAATGCCGCCGTGATGAGCGAGATGCTGCTCAAAAACGGCTTCTTTGTGGATCGCACGGTGGTGACGGGCGATGAGGCGGCAGCCATCCGGCAGGAGATAGACGGGGCGTTGCACGAGGTGGATGCCGTCATCGTGACCGGCGGGCTGGGTCCCACCAAGGACGACATCACCAAAAAGGTCATCTGCGACTATTTTCACACCACACTCCGTCTGGATGAGCCCACCCACGATTTTGTCGCCCGCCTGCTGGGCAGCCGTGGCATGGCCATGACCGAGACCAACAAGACCCAGGCCATGGTGCCTGTGGGGGCCGACATCCTGCCCAACCGACTGGGCACGGCTCCGGGACTTTGGTTGGAAAAAGAAGGGAAGGTGTTGGTCTCTCTGCCAGGAGTTCCTTTTGAAATGACCGCTTTGATGCGTGAAGAGGTCATTCCCCGCCTGCAGCGCCGGTTCAAGCCCGGCGAGCATTATCTGTGCCGGGTGGTGCAGACCATCGGCATAGGGGAGAGCTATCTTTCCGATTTGCTGGAACCTTGGGAACTGTCCCTGCCGCCGCATATCCGCCTGGCCTATCTGCCCGACAGCGGCATCATCCGGCTGCGTCTGACCGGGTCGGGCCCCGATCCGGATCGCCTGGCCCGGGAAATGGAGGCCCAGGTGGAACAACTCTGCGCCCTGGCCGGCGACTATGTCTTTGCCAAAGAAGACAAGAAGATGACAGAGGTGGTGGCCTCCATGCTGCAGGAGCGCCGTCAGACGCTCTCGACGGCCGAAAGTTGCACGGGCGGGTTCATGGCCCATCAGATCACTTCCATGCCGGGCTGTTCGGCCTATTACAAAGGTTCGGTGATCTCTTATGCCAACGACGTCAAGCAGCGGGTGCTGCAAGTTTCAGCCTCCGATCTCGAAAACAAAGGCGCTGTCAGCCAGGAGGTGGTAGAGCAGATGGCCCGCAATGCGCGGGAGCTGCTGCAGACAGACTATGCCGTGGCCACTTCGGGCATTGCCGGACCCGACGGCGGCACAGCCGACAAGCCTGTCGGCACGGTCTGGATGGCGGTTGCCTCGGCGCGCGGCGTCAACAGCCGGCTCTGTCATTTCGGGCCGGCCGGGGGTCGGGCCAGGGTCATCTATCGGGCCACAACGACGGCAATGGACATGCTCCGTCGTGAAATCATTGCACTTTCGTCTTCAACGAAGACTGAATAGACGTCGAAGAAGTGCCTATCAGCAGTTGGTAATCACCGGATTCCAGTCGCCAGTCGTGGAGGTTTTCGTCGTAGAAGGCAAACGAAGCGACGGGGACTTCTATGCTCACCGTCCGGGTTTCGCCAGGTTCCAGCCATACTTTTTGGAAGGCCTTCAATTCCTTGGCGGGCCGCTCGACCGAGGCCTTCGGCTGGCTCACATAGACCTGGACCACTTCGGCGCCGCGGCAGGCTCCGGTATTGGTGACGGGCAGGGTGATGGTGAGCATGTCGTCGGGCAGACAAACCTTTTTATCCAGAGAGGCTTTTCCCAGTGAGAATCTTGTGTAGGACAGTCCGTAGCCGAAAGGCCAGGCGGCCGGAATCTTGCGCGTGTCGTGCCAGCGGTAGCCCACATAGATGTCTTCCATATAGACCTGGCGCTTGCCGTCGCCCGGATAGGAGAGTTCCCCGAACGAGATGGCACCGTTGTCTTCCAGTTTTTTGGGGAAGGAAAAAGGCAGTTTGCCCGAAGGGCAGACATCGCCCGACAACACATCGACCAGGGCGGTCCCGGCCTCACTGCCGCCATACCAGCCTTGCACGATGGCGGGCACCTGCGGGGCCCAGTCGGTCTCCACGGCGTTGCCGCTGAGCAGTACCACCACCAGGCGGGGATTGGTCCGTGCCAGGTCGCGGATGAGCTGCGGTTGTCCGAATGGCAGGGCATAGCTTTTCCGGTCGGAGGCTTCGCAGTCTTGGCGATGGTTCTTGTTCAACCCGCCTACAAAGAGCACCAGATCGGCCTCGCGGGCCGCCTGGAGGGCTTCTTCGTGCAACTGGGCCGGATCGTGGGTGGGGGTCCCTTCCTGGGAATACATGGCCTTGCCCGAATCGTAGCCCTGGGCATAGACAATCTCTGCCTGGGGGTAGCGCCGTTGCAAGGCCTGCAGGGGAGTGATGCAGCGCCAGGGTTTGAGCTCGCTGCTGCCGCCGCCCTGCATCAGGTTGCGGGTGGCGTTTTCTCCGACAACAGCGATTTTCTTCACTTCGGGGGAAATAGGCAGGATCTTTTTGTCGTTCTTGAGCAGCACGATGCCTGCAGCTGCGATTTCACGGCCGGTGCGGGCATGTGCTTCGGTGGCGAAGGACCCCAGCGGACGCCGGGGATTGAGTGTGGTGCGCAGCATGAGCCGCAAGATGCGACGGGCTTTGTCATCGAGCAGAGCTGTCGGGTAACTGCCGTCTTTGAGCCCTTTCAGGAAGTTGTCGGCCAGATAGTAGTTGTTGTAGCCGAACGACGATTCGCTGGTCAGGCCGTTGGTATAGGTCCCCATTTCGATGTCCAGTCCGTTGAAAACAGCCTGGCGGGAGTCGTGGGCACCGCCCCAGTCGGTCACCAGGGCACCGTCCCAGCCCCAACGGCCTTTCAGGATATCGTTGATAAGCACGCTGTTGTGGCAGCAGTGCTCACCGTTGTACTGATTGTAGGCCCCCATGAATGTCCAGGCGCCCGCCTGGGCCGCCGAATGGAACGCCGGCAGATAAATCTCGTGCAGGGCGCGCTCGCTGACCTCGACCAGGATATGGCCGCGGTTGGTTTCCTGGTTGTTCAGGGCGTAATGCTTGACACAGGCGGCTACCCCGTTTTCCTGTACCCCCTGTATATAAGGAGCCACCATGACGGAGGCCAGGCAGGGGTCCTCGCCCAGGTATTCAAAATTACGTCCGTTCAGGGGAGTTCGGTAGATGTTCACACCCGGTCCGAGCAGCACATCCTTCTTGCGGTAGCGGGCTTCCTCTCCGACAGCGCGGCCATACCGTCGGGCCAGGTCCGGGTCGAAGGTGGCGGCCAGGCAGGTCAGTGCCGGGAAGGCGGTGCATGAGTCGCTGGTCCAGTTGGCATAGTTCCAGTTGTTCCAATTGATTTCGGCCCGCACACCGTGGGGGCCGTCGCTGTACCAGAGTTCGGGAATGCCCAGCCGGGGCACACCGGGTGTGGAAAATTTGCCCTGGGCATGGCAGAGGGCCACTTTCTCTTCCAGCGTGAGCTGATGGAGGATCATTTCGACACGCTGTTCCAAAGGCAACTCTGAATTGAGCCATTCAGGCTGGCCGGGATCGGGAGTCTGGGCATAGACCTGGAAGGTCAGGGCAAGCGCCATGCCCCAGAGGGGGAGATGTGATTTTTTCATAAAACAAAGGTCATCCTGGCGAGGGTTCAACATGTATCCGAAAACGGACAAAAACCGTACGAAGATAGGATAAAATCACCTATTGCAAAAGTTTTTCCAAAAGATGGATTTCCGGAGCGCCGCCAAATGTTAAATCAAAGCAGGGAAAACAAGTGATAAAGATTCTATACCGGCCAAATGATTTCTTGTTCCAGACGATGGAATTTTCAAAATAGTCAAGCGAAAACTATCCCGAAAAAACAGTTTTGGAAAACTTTTTGTCCTTCTAAAAAATTTAAAGTGCAGTAAAACAGATGATTGAAATTTTTTTTGGAAAACTTTTTGTCCGGAGCAAAAAATTTTATTTCCCAAATGGTTTGTTTTGAATATAACAATCCATATATTTGCAATCACGTTTTTCGGGACGTATCCATATAGAGGAATTGTTAAAAAAATATCCATAAAGTACTATTGAAATGAGTTCCGCAGAGATTTACATCGTCAAGCGCGATGGAAAAGAAGTGCCGTTTTCCATCGACAAAATCAAGAATGCCATTGCCAAGGCATTCCTATCGGTCAATTGTTTTGCCACCCAGGAGATCATGACCTCCATCCTGAGTCACCTGAACATCTACAACGGTATCACCGTCGAAGAAGTGCAGAACCAGGTCGAAATCGCCCTGATGCAGGAGCGCTACTATTCGGTGGCCAAATCCTTCATGCTCTACCGCAAGCGTCACAGCGAAGACCGTGAGACGCGCGACAAGCTGGAGTTTTTGATGAACTATTGCAATGCCTCGAATGCCGCCACCGGCAGCAAGTACGATGCCAATGCCAATGTTGACAAGAAAAACATTGCCACCCTCATCGGAGAACTGCCCAAGTCCAACTTTATCCGCTTGAACCGCCGTCTGCTCACCGACCGGCTCAAGGAAATGTACGGCAAGGAACTCTCCGACCGCTATATCGAGCTGCTCAAGAACCATTTCCTCTACAAGAACGACGAGACCAACCTGGCCAACTACTGTGCCAGTATTACCATGTATCCCTGGCTCATCGGCGGCACCAAGGCCATCGGCGGCAACTCGACACCGCCCACCAACCTGAAGTCTTTCTGCGGAGGCTTCATCAACATGGTTTTCATCGTGTCCAGTATGTTGAGCGGTGCTTGCGCCACGCCTGAATTCCTCATGTACATGAACTATTTCATCGGTTTGGAATACGGTCAGGACTACTACCAGCACCCCGACAAGGTGGTCGATATGTCCAACCGCCACCGCACCATCGACAAAGTCATCTGCGACCATTTCGAGCAGATTGTCTATTCGATCAACCAGCCGACAGGTGCCCGCAACTTCCAGGCCGTTTTCTGGAACATCTCTTACTACGACAAATACTATTTCCAGAGCATCTTCAGCGACTTTGTCTTCCCCAACGGCAGCAAGCCCGACTGGGAATCCCTGTCATGGTTGCAGAAGCGCTTCATGAAATGGTTCAACCAGGAACGCACCAAGGCCGTCCTGACCTTCCCGGTCGAGACCATGGCCCTGCTGTCGAAGGACGGCGATGTGCTCGACAAGGAATATGGCGACTTCACCGCCGAAATGTATGCCGAAGGCCACTCCTTCTTTACATATATGAGCGACAACGCCGACTCGCTGGCCTCGTGCTGCCGTCTGCGCAACGAGATCCAGGACAACGGCTTCAGCTACACCCTGGGCGCCGGCGGTGTCTCGACCGGATCGAAGAGTGTGCTCACCATCAACCTGAACCGTTGCATCCAGCACGCTGTCAAGTCGGGCATGCCCTACCAGACCTTCCTGCGTGAAGTCATCGACCTGGCCCACAAGGTACAGCTCGGCTACAACGAAAACCTGAAGGCCTTGCAGGCCAAGGGCATGTTGCCGCTGTTCGACTCTGGCTTCATCAACATCAGCCGCCAGTACCTGACCATCGGCGTCAACGGTCTGGTCGAAGCCGCACAGTTCCTGGGCATCGAGATCAACGACAATCCCAAGTATGTCCAGTTTGTCCAGGAAGTGCTGGGATTGGTCGAGGAATACAACAAGAAATACCGCACGAAGGACATCCTGTTCAACTGCGAAATGATTCCGGCCGAGAATGTCGGTGTCAAGCATGCCAAATGGGACAAGGAAGACCACTACTACGTGCCCCGCGACTGCTACAACAGCTACTTCTACATTGTCGAGGACACCTCGCTCAACGTATTGGACAAGTTCCGTCTGCACGGTCGCAAGTATATCGAGCACCTGACCGGCGGTTCGGCCCTGCACATGAACCTCGAGGAGCATCTGAGCAAGGAACAGTACCGCCAGTTGCTGCGCGTGGCCGCTGTCGAAGGCTGCAACTATTTCACCTTCAATATCCCCAACACGGTTTGCAACCAGTGCGGCCACATCGACAAGCGCTATCTGCACGAATGCCCCCACTGCGGCAGCAAGGATCTTGACTACCTGACCCGCATCATCGGTTACATGAAGCGTATCAGCAACTTCTCGCAGGCCCGTCAGGAAGAGGCCAAGCGCCGTTACTATGCCGGCGGTGCCGCTGTCAACATTCCCTCTGGAGCCGTCGCCAGCGGAGTATAGCATGAAGTACGCCGATTTCGACATTGTTTTTCAGGAAGTGCCAGGCGAAGTAAGCCTGGCACTCAATATTTCACACTGTCCCAACAACTGTCCGGGATGCCATAGTGCCTACCTTATGGAGGACGTGGGCTACGAACTCAATGAGCAGTCGCTGGAACAGTTGTTGGACCGGTATGGCAGCGGTATCACCTGTGTCTGCTTCATGGGGGGCGACCGTACGCCCTTTGAGGTGGCCCGCCTAGCCGAATACCTGCACACGGGTCGTTCACATCCGCTCAAGGCGGCTTGGTATTCGGGCAAGAGCCAGTTGCCGGAGGGCTTTCCCCTGCAGTGGTTCAACTATGTCAAGCTGGGACCTTATGTGGCAGAGAAAGGGCCTTTGAACAAACCGACCACCAACCAGCGCTTCTACCGGGTGGAGAAGGATTTGTCGCTGACCGACATGACAGAGGTGTTCCAAAAGAAATAAAGTCGCTGGAACGGCAGATCAAAGGCGGAGATTCCAAGGCAGGGGTCTCCGTTTTTTTTTATGGTTCGAGTCGGATAGGCTGTCCGTCGGGGCTGAGGCCTTCGGCCGAAACGACCAGGTAGCGGGCCGTGGCATTGTTGTAGAACTCCACGTGTGCCCGGCCTTGCCCATCGGTCTTTACGTCGGGATTCCAATAAAGGGTGCGGCGGTAGTCTGTGGGATGTTCCTGCAATGTTTTATGGCTGTAGTCGGGACTGTAGAACTCAGCCGGCCGGGTATAGCCACGAATACGCATGCTGCGACCACTGCGCGGAATGGGCATCCAGTCGCGGGCATCGTCCTGGTAGAGCTCGTTGTGCAGCACATAGTTGTCGGTATAGGCATCGCGCATCAAGTCCAGGTCGAGCAGCTCGCGGGAGGTCTTGTCCGAATAGATGCTGATGGTGCGCAGCATTTCCAGATAGACGGTCGCAACAAACTTGACCGAGTCGGGATCGCCGAAATGGATCACATCGATCACTTCGTCGCGTCCCTTCATGTAGTGTTGCATGAAGTAGCTCTGGTCCTCTTTTCGGAATCCGTCATAGCTGTCGCCTATGGCTTCGAATGAGGTGTCGATTTCTTCATCGTCCGACCCTTCTTCATTGGGGTTCTCTCCCGCTCCGTTGCTGGTGGAGTTGCCGCGAATCTTGCCGAAGTTGGACACGATGCGCCCCCGCCCGCGCACGCCGTGGCGCATCAGGGCGCAATAGTCGATGAAGGTGGTGTCGAACAGGCCGTAGAACATGCCCAGATCCAACTGGAGGTTCATTTCCTGGCGGGCGTCCAGCCGGATGGCCGGCTGGCTGAGATCCATCCGCCGCAACGTGCGCTTGCCTTCGATGCCCACATCTTTCAGGGAGAGGTTGTAGGCTTCGTCGCCCGTGCCGATTTCGGCCAGGGTCAGGCCCAGGGCTTCGGCAGTGGTTTCCTCATGCCGGTATTCCTTGGGATGGGTCTCGTAGTAGGAGAGCAGTCGGACATGCGGTTGCCAGCCTTCTCTCAGGGGAATGTAGCCGTTGGCCCAATAGCCGTTCTTGTCGGTTTCGTAGTTGAAAAATTCGCCCTGGCCGTACGACAGCAGGCTCTCCCGATAGTAACGGGCAATCCGGCGGAAGATGTTCTGGCTCTTGGGAGCGACGGTATCCTGAAAGACATGAGTGGTCAGGAACATCTGGCCGGCACCTTCGAAATCGGGCAGGCTGAAAGCGAATTCGCCCCGGGCATTGGCCTGGATGGATCCTTCGACGACAAAACTGTCCAAGCCGATGAGCGCCTCTATCTCTATGCCCCGCTCCAATTGTTGCTGGCGCATGGCCCTGGTTCCGGCCAGGGGGAATACTTGCCCCGACACGGTGAGTCCCTGCTGGGGCCTGAAACGATAGACAAAGCTCTCCTGTCCGGTCATCTCCTCAAAATCGTAGCGCCGCCAGCCCTGGGTGAGCATCAGCAGCTCCAGGTCATAGGCCCGCCGGGCCCCCTTGCCGAAATAGTAGCCCGGCTCCTCGATGGCACCGTACAGGTCGGACGAGAGCAGCAGGTGGGAGAGGATGTCCTCCTCGGTGGGTGTCTGCTCGCGGGTCTGGTCGTCGCAGACCGACAGCGAGAATCCCGCCTGGAGCGGTTCATCGCGGTCGCTGAGGCTGAAATCCAGGCTGATCTTCTCGTAGGGGTCGTAGGCTGTCCGCTTCTGCCCGCTCATGACCACGCGGGCCGTCCGCCTTTCGGGATGTGCGACGAAGGCCATGCGCTCGGCATAGATCTGCCCCCAGGTGTTGAACAGGGTAATCTGCTGCACGCCTTCGGGCAACAACTCCGTGTCGATGTCGATGCGGGCGGCCACCGTGCCGTCGCTCTGGCGTACCGTCTGCAGCACTTCGAAGACATAGGGCTGTCCGCGGCAGACCACCGTGAGCCCCAGGCTGCCGGCCGGCAGGGAGTCGCTGCCCACCACGTTCACACGCAGCACCTTGCCCGGGGTGTTGCCCTGCGTTTTGTCATCCTCTCGCACGTTCATGACGTATCCCTTGGAGAGCGGCTCGGGCAGGTCGTATTTGTATTCCTTGCCCTCCCACGTGATGACCGCCCGGCGGCGCTGCCCCCTTTCGGGCGTATAGTAGAAGTCGCCCCTTCCCCGGGCGTTGCTTCTGAGTGCCTGCTGGGTGCGACCCCGACGGCCTTCGATCTCACCCTTTACCTGGAGGGGCTTGCCTTCGGCATCGCAGACCTCGAAGGCTACACGGCTCTCCAGGCCTTCGACCAGATGGCCGCCCTCGGGATAGAACTTGAGCACGGGCTTGGGGTCTCTCTCCCACCAGTCGGACAGGGTGCCCGTAAGGCGGGGCCGGGTACGGATGGTCTTCTCGTTCCAGTTGCCGGGGGTGAGGGGCTTCTGATAGACGGGAAACACACGCGAGAAGGCCGTGCCGCTCTCCTGGTAGAAGCGCCGGCAGAACTCTTCGTTGAAGAAGAAGGCGGCCGCCTCCTTCTCGTATTCCCACTGTATGTTGCCGAAGTTGAGCATGTAGAGGGTGTAGGCCCTCACTTCGTAGTAGCCCGAGGCGTATTCGTCCTTGAGGGGAAACTGCCCGTGGCAGCGACCGTCCGGTCCGATCTTGAGCACCTTGGTGTCCATGACGGTGCCCTCGCGGGTGATGAGCTGCACATGGAGCACGCGGCTCAGGGGTGTGGGCCGGTGGTCGGGCGCCGTGACCACGTAGGCGGCAAACCAAAGGGTGTCGCCGATATAGTAGGCCGTGTTGTCGAAATGGAGATAGACCTTTTCCTGAGGCAGGATGCGGTTGAAGGTCTCGATGTTCTGCACATACTGCGACAGGCGCTCACCGACCGACGCCGCGGCTGAATTCTGTTCCTGTGCCCCGGCAGGGAGAGGCTGCAAGGTCAGAAGAGCAGTGACGAGCAAAGGCAACAGCGGTTTCATGGGCATAAAACAAGATGGTTTGTTTAGAACATCTGTATCAGAAATCAATGCGCCACAAAGATAAAATAAAATGGCCAAACGAACATGCTCGGACCTAAATTACATGTTGCCGCAGAAAAGAGCAAACACCAGGATGGTAAGCAACCGTGTTATCGATGGGATCAAGCCTACAATGCCTACGAATCGCATGAGATTCTTTTCCTTTTTAGATTGAGGACGGCAGAAAAACCAATACCCTAAAACGAACAAAGGGCCAAAGACACAAGTGGAAATATCCTTTAGAAGGCTAGGCTCGTCTTTTAGAACGAAAACAATAAAAATAAGCAACAAGGCGGAGAACACTGCCAAGAATGCTGCAGTGTAAATGAATCGTCGTTCGTTGTAATGCAGTACGCGACATACAAGCAATGACATAACAGAAAAAACTAAAATCCCAATAATGTCTATAGGTACAAGTTCCATAGTATTTTATTCAATTGGTGAATAGAGATTTATGTATAGATTATTCTTGCTGTTTCAGTCCGAGCAGGGCACTGAGGGCTTCGATGTGGGCGGCGAAGGCCTTGCGACCTTGTTGGGTGGCAGAGTAGGAGGTGTTGGGCTTGCGTCCGATGAAACACTTTCTTGTTTCGACAAACCCCAGCGTCTCAAGTGCTTTGATATGGCTGGCCAGGTTGCCGTCTGACACCCCGAGCATCGATTTGAGGGTGTTGAAATCGGCATGGTCGCTGGAGGTCAGCACCGACATAATCCCCAACCTTACCCGGCTTTCGAAGGCTTTGTCAAGAGATTCAATGCTGTTCATAGGCTTTTACGGTCGAAACAAAAACGGAACCATATTCCCCAGCAGAAGTGAACCAGGCAGAAGCCTATCGTCCAACACATCAGCCCGTACTGCGGCAGGCAAAGCGCCACCAGGCCGGCCTCTATCTGTGCTATACCGAAACCTCTGGTTACAGACCTTTTGAAAACCACAGGCGAAACAAGTATGAGGGCCAAACCGTAAAAACACAACATATAACCCGGTATCAGATTCCAGTGTCCGTTCAAAATGGGAGTCAGGCACACCAGACCTCCTGTCACCATAACGGTAAAGAATATTCTGAGCAACAGTTTAGCTCCCATGTCTACCGTGAATGGCGATCCTTCACGCGCAGCCTTTCGACGGGCCATGCCCCACACGGAGAAAAAGGCTCCTGCAAATACAGCAGCCAAGATGACAGCCTCCACAATGAAGACCTTAGGGGTGATTTCGTGCATGGGAAAAGATGTATTGCCCCAAAGCGGCTGGACGGAACCATAAAGAACCCAACCGCTTGCTATAGCCCCCAGCAAAGCCCACAGGGATGCGACCATACTTGATGCTCCATCGATGACGAGCACCTTCTGAGAGCGTTCCATCATTTTTCTGATGTCGCTCAGCACTTCCGTTACTTCTTGTTCTTTCATAGGTTGTTGACTATTTAATTATGCAGAGAACTTTGCGTTGCAAAGTAAATACAAAATATGGGCGTCGTCAAACAGCGTGGAAGGAATTAACATTAATTATAGTCTTTTCTTGCCCTCCCAAAGTGAACTTTGGGAGAATTTCAGACTTAGAATCTTTTCAACTTCAAAAAGTTTTGCGAATAGGTTTGGTTTGTACTATTTTTGTTCCCGGTCGTCAGGCAGATGGTTGTGCTGTGTATAACTGTTGCCGTGACCGGATGAAAAAGGGAATCATTCAAAAACTGATACAGTATGGCAGAAAAAAACGATTACAAATGGAATTTCACCACTTTGGGTGGTGCAACGCGTGTGAACATCACCTCGGGTGAGGACATCGCACATCTGGGCGAATTGGACCAGAAACTTTGGACGGTGCTGAGCTGCCCGGTCAAGGGGCTGGAGTTTGACGAAAAGACGCTGGCCATGATCGATACCGATCACGACGGCAGCATCCGCGTCAACGAAATCGTGGCTGTGGCCAACTGGCTCACCACGGTGCTGAGCGACAAAGACAGTTTGCTCAAGCAGGAAGACAGCCTGCCCCTGAGCGCTTTCAACCAGGAAGATCCGGAAGGGCTGAAACTCTACAATTCGGCCAAGCAGATCCTCGCCAACCTCGGCCTGGAGAAAGACAGCATTTCGATTGCCGACACGGCCGACAGCCTGGCCATCTTTGCCAAGACCCGCTTCAACGGCGACGGCATCATCACCCCCGACTCGACCGACGACGAGGCCCTGAAGACTTTGATCGGCCAGATCATTGCCACGATCGGCAGTGAAACCGACCGCAGCGGCCAGGCAGGCATCAACGCCGACCAGACCGAACAGTTCTATGCCGCCTGTGCTGCCTACGCTGCTTGGAAAGCCGCCGAAGAGAGCGACAAGGCTGCCATCCTCCCCTACGGTGACAATACGGAGGCCGCCTATGCCGCCTGCATGGCACTGAAAGACAAGATTGCCGACTACTTCATGCGTTGCAAGCTGGTGGGCTTCAACCAGGAATTCTCATCGGCCCTGGACCTGTCGGTGGGCAAGGTGGAGAGTATCAGCGGCAACGACCTGTCCAACAGCCAGGAAGAGATCGCCTCTTATCCCCTGGCCCGGGTCGGCCAGAATGCAGAACTGCCGTTTACGGGCATCAATCCCGCCTGGCAGGGTGCTTTCAATTCGCTGAAGACCCTGGTGCTGGATGTGGCCTTCCCCAAGCGCAAATCCATCACCGAAGCCGAGTGGCAGGGTGTTCTGGCAGGGTTCGACGCCTATGTCGCCTGGAAGGGTGCCAAGGCCGGTGAAGCCGTTGAGTCGTTGGGACTGGATGTCGTGAAGGATATCCTGGCCAAAGACCAGAAAGCTGCTTTGCTGTCGCTCATCGAACAGGATCTGGCCCTGGCCGAGGAAGCCGGTGCCATCGAATCGGTCGACAAGTTGCTGCACTACTACCGTGATTTCTACGGACTGCTCCGCAACTATGTCGCCATGAACGATTTCTACGAGAGTTACAAGGGCGAGACCAAGGCGGTCTTCCAGGCCGGCCAGTTGTATATCGACCAGCGCTGCTGCGATCTCTGCATCAAGGTGAGCGACATGGGCAAGCATGGCGACATGGCCGGTTTGAGCGGCATGTACATCCTCTATTGCGCCTGCACTTCCAAGGTGAAGGGTCAGACCATGACCATCGCCGCCGTCCTCACCGACGGTGACGTGGACGATCTGCGGGTAGGCAAGAACGCCGTCTTCTACGATCGCGACGGCCTGGATTGGGATGCCACCATCACCAAGATCATCGAAAACCCGATCAGTATCCGTCAGGCCTTCTGGTCACCCTATAAGAAACTGGGCCGCTGGTTCTCCGAAAAGGTCAACAAGATGGCTGCCGACAAGGAGAGCAAGGCTTCGTCCGACCTCATTGCTAAGGCCGATTCCACCTCCATTCCGGCCGATGGCAAACCGGCTCCTGCCGACACTAAGAAACAGGCCTTCGACATCGCCAAGTTTGCCGGTATCTTTGCCGCCATCGGCATGGCTGTCGGCTACATCGCCAGCGCTTTCCTGGGCTTGGCCAAGGGTGTGGCCAGCTTGCCTTGGTGGGGCATCTTCGTGCTGATCGCCGCCATCATCATCGTGATCTCCGGACCGTCGATGTTCAGTGCCTGGCTCAAACTGCGCAAGCGCAATCTGGCACCGGTGCTCAATGCCAACGGCTGGGCCATCAACTCCAAGATTCTGGTCAGAACCCGCTTCGGTGCTACCCTGACCAGCCTGGCCAAATATCCGAGAATCCCGGCCAACGATCCTTTCGAGACCAAGAAATCGACCATTTGCAGAAGATGGATCATTGGTATCCTGCTGGCTTTGATTGTTGCTTTCGGAGTGCTTTATTTCACAGATTCCCTGACTCGCTTCGGCCTGCCTTTCCATAAGGAAAAAGCTGCCGTAGAGCAAGTGGAAGCTGCCCCTGAGGCCGCAGAGGCTCCCGCTGAGGAAGCTCCCGTCGCCGAAGAGGCCCCGGCTGCCGAATAAGCCGCTCGAACAACCTGTACATAAAACGGCCTCCCAACGCTGAGAAATGCGCTGGGAGGCTTTTTTATTTGTTGGCCCTTGACAGTCGTGATGTGCGAAGTGCTATTCTTGAGGATGTTCCTTGAGCCATTCGGCAGCCACGCAGACCTGGTCGTACCAGGCCTGGCCGAAGCGGCGGATGAGCGGTTCCTTGAGAAAACGATAGACGGGAAGGTCCAGTTGCCGGCCACATTCGACAGCTCCCTGGCAGACATCCCAATGCTGGTAGTTGACGGCCGTCTTGCCCGAAGCCAACCGTTGCAGCCGGATGGGGTAGAGATGACAGGAAACCGGCTTCATGAAACGGGTTTTGCCCGCCCGCCACGCCTTTTCCAGGGCGCAGTAGCAGATGCCTTTTTCGTCGTAGCAGGTAAACACGCAGTCCTTGCCGTTGATGATCTGTGTGACGCTCTCGCCGTCGCGGTCGCGGTACGAAATCCCCTGGCGGTTGATTAGTGCGCGGGCGGCCAGGGAGAGGTCTTCCCAAACGGCGGGCAAGGCCTCCTCAATTTGGGGAATCTCTTCTTCGAGCAACGGTGCCCCCGCTTCGCCTTCGACACAGCAGTAGCCCTTGCAGCGGCCAAGGTCGCAGCAAAACTTCTTGTCAAAGACATCGAAGCTGATCAGCGTGTCGTCGATTTCTATCACCTCAGTCCTGAATCAGGTTTTTGCCCGTCATTTCGGCCGGCTGGGCGATACCCAGGATGTGGCAGATGGAGGGCGCCACGTCGGCCAGGATGCCGTTCGCTACCTTGGCCGTCTTGTTTGTGGAGATATAGACAAAGGGCACGGGATTGAGCGAATGGGCCGTGTTGGGACTGCCGTCTTCGTTGATCGCATTGTCGGCATTGCCGTGGTCGGCGATGATGATCACTTCATAGCCATGGGCCTTGGCCTCTTCGACCACCTTGCGGACATTGGCATCGACAGCCACCACGGCTTTTTCGATGGCCTCGTACACACCGGTATGGCCCACCATGTCGCCATTGGCATAGTTGACGGCAATGAAATCGTATTTTTCCGTTGCAATGGCCTGTTTCAAGGCATCGCCCACTTCGTTGACGCTCATTTCGGGTTTGAGGTCGTAGGTGGCCACCTTGGGCGAAGGAATCAGGATGCGGTCTTCGTTGTCGAATTCTTTTTCACGGCCTCCCGAGAAGAAGAAGGTCACATGGGCATATTTTTCCGTTTCGGCGATGCGCAGTTGGCGCAGACCCTTGGCGGCAACGATCTCGCCCAGGGTATTTTCCACATTGTCCTTGTTGAACAGGATGTGCAGACCCTGGAAGGTGGCATCGTAGGGCGTCATGCAGTAGTAGTGCAAGGGGAGGGTGTGCATGCCGGCCTCAGGCATGTCTTTTTGGGTGAGCACGATGGTGAGTTCTTTGGCGCGGTCGTTGCGGAAGTTGAAGAAGACAACCACATCGCCCTCCTGGATGGTGGCCACCGGACGGCCCTGGGCATCGACATGGCAGATGGGCTTGATGAATTCGTCGGTAACGCCTTCGTCGTAAGATTCCTGCATGGCTTTGACCATGTCGGTGGCCGGTTTGCCGATGCCGTTGACCAGCAGGTCGTAGGCCTCCTTGATGCGCTCCCAGCGTTTGTCGCGGTCCATGGCATAATAGCGGCCCACGATGGAGGCGATGGCGCCGCCGTTGCGGGAGAGCGTGTCTTCCAGGGCCTGGATGAATCCGATGCCGCTGTGGGGGTCGGTGTCACGGCCGTCCATGAAGCAGTGGACATAAGACTTTTCTATGCCGTAGATTTTCGAGATTTCGGTCAGTTTGAACAGATGGTCGAGCGAACTGTGCACACCGCCGTCGCTGACCAGCCCCATGAAATGGATCTGCTTGCCGCTTTGTTTGGCATAGCCGAAGGCCGACTTGATTTCGGGATTGTCCAGGATGCTGTTGTCGCGGCAGGCGATATTGATCTTGACCAGGTCCTGATAGACAATGCGGCCGGCACCGATGTTCAGGTGTCCTACTTCGGAGTTGCCCATCTGGCCGTCGGGCAGGCCGACATTTTCGCCGGAAGCCTGGAGCTGGGAGTGGGGATATGTTTTGAGAAGTTCGTCCCAATAGGGAGTCGGGGTGTTGTAGATGACGTCTGCTTTTCCGTGTTTGCCGATGCCCCAGCCGTCAAGGATCATCAGCATAGCTTTTTTCTTCATAGGGTACTTGTTTATAACGTTCTAATTCACTCTTTTGCGCGCCTGGGCCAGCATTTTGCGGTTGGCCACGATGGCGATTTCCACCCGTCGGTTCAGTCGGCGTCCTTCCTCGGTCTCGTTGGTGATGACCGGTACCATGGACCCTTTGCCTTGGGTGAAGATGTGCTTGATGCCCGCCTTGCGGAAGGCTTTCCGGATTTTCTTGGCCCGTTTTTCCGACAAGGTCAGCGATTTGTAGTCGGATCCGTTGTTGTCGGTGTGGACATAGAGATAGAGCTGCGTCTGCGGAAAATCGCGCAGGCATTCCCTCAGGTCTGTGATGACCGGCAGGAACTGCTCCCTGACATCGCTTTTGCCGCTCTTGAACACCATGTCGGAGGGGAAGACGACGAGCACCCCTTCGTCGGGCTGCCGGATCTGGATGCCGTCGATGTCGAGGACCTGCTGGAGGTTGTCGCGCAGCAGCACCATCTCCTTTTTGACGGCGGCGCCGGTCTCGCCCCCCACTTTGGCATCGATGATGTATTCGACCACGGTGTTTTTGAACAGGTCGTCGATGTCCCGGTCAAAGATTTCGTTGGTGATTTCCTTGGGGACGGCGCAGCTGCCGAGTAGCAGCATCATGACAATCGAAGCGGAAACATGCCTGTTCATACAGCCTAGCAATGCGACTGCAAAAGTAATGAAAGTCGCCCGATTTTCTGCGAGAAGGAGAAAAAATACACTGATATTATTGCGTTTACAAGAATTATGCATATCTTTGCGGCCGTAAAAGAAGTGTCGGGGGGACGGATGTTCCTCCTTTTTTTATCCGAAATACGGCTAAAATGATTAGTAGAGAGACTGTTTTTCAATTGGTTGAACGCTGGACCGAGGGGAAGGATTTCTTCCCGGTCGATGTCACCGTGGGGCAGGACAACCTGATCGGCATCGAGATTGAAACCGACAAGGGTTCTGTCCAGATCGACGACTGTGCCGATTTGAGCCGCTTTGTCGAGCAGCATCTGGACCGTGACGTCGAGGACTATTCCCTGGAAGTGTCTTCAGCGGGTATCGGCCAGCCCTTCAAGGTGCATCGGCAGTATTTGAAGCATGTGGGCAAGGATGTGGACATCTGCCTCAAGGACGGCCGCAAACTGACCGGCATCCTCAAGCAAGCCGGCGACGAGGATTTTGTTGTCACGGTGGTCCGCAAGGTCCGGCCCGAAGGCGCCAAGCGTCCGGTCATGCAGGAAATGGACGAGACCTACCGCTACGAAGAGGCCGCTTGGGTCAAGTACCGGCTGGTCATTTAGCCTGTTAACTTATCACGCAGAAAATCAAAGAAATAATTATAATCAAAACTACAATGGCAAAAAAAGCAGTAACAGAAGAACGCATCAATCTGGTAGAAATTTTTTCTGAGTTCAAGGAGTCGAAGAACATCGACCGCTCCACGATGATCAATGTGATTGTGGATTCGTTCCGCAGTGTCATCGCCAAGATGTACGGCACCGATGAGCATTACGATGTCATCATCAACCCCGACAACGGTGACTTCGAGATCTGGCACAACAAGGTCATCGTCGAAGACGACCAACTGACCGATCCCGACAATCAGATTACCCTGACCGAAGCCCGCAAGATCGACGAAGACTACGAAGTAGGCGAGGAAGTGACCAACAAGGTCCATTTCAGCGAATTCGGCCGTCGCGCCATCCTGAACCTGCGCCAGACCTTGGCTTCCAAGATCATGGAACTGCAGAAGGAAAACCTCTACAACCGCTTCTCCGAGTGCATCGGCCAGCTGGTCAGCGCCGAGGTCTACCAAATCTGGAAAAAGGAAATCCTCTTGCTCGACGACGAGAACAACGAGATGCTGTTGCCCAAGAGCGAGCAGATCCCTTCCGACTTCTATCGCAAGGGTGAGACCGTCCGTGCCGTCATTGAGCGGGTGGACAACAAGAACAACAATCCCAAGATCATCCTGTCGAGAACCTCGCCTGCTTTCCTGGAGCGTCTTTTCGAATTGGAGGTGCCTGAAATCCACGACGGCCTGATCACCATCAAGCGCGTGGCCCGCATCCCGGGCGAACGGGCCAAGATTGCCGTGGAGTCTTACGACGACCGCATCGATCCGGTCGGTGCCTGCGTGGGTGTCAAGGGTGCCCGTATCCATGGCATCGTCCGCGAACTGAGAAACGAGAATATCGATGTCATCAACTTCACCCCGAACATCAGCCTGTTCATCCAGCGCGCCCTGAGCCCTGCCAAGATTTCTTCCATCCGTCTGGACGACGAGACCCGTCAGGCTTCCGTCTGGCTCCGTCCCGAAGAGGTCTCCCTGGCCATCGGCAAGAACGGTATGAACATCCGTCTGGCCAGCATGCTGACAGGCTACACCATCGATGTCTTCCGTGAAACCGACGAGGTGGAAGAAGACGATATCTACCTGGACGAATTCAAGGACGAAATTGACGAATGGGTCATCAACGCCCTGAAAGCCATTGGCTGCGACACGGCCCGCAATGTGCTGGCTCTTCCGCGTGAGACGCTGATTGAAAAAGCCGACCTGGAAGAATCCACCGTGGACGAAGTCCTGGCTATCTTGAAAGCCGAGTTTGACGAATCAGAAAACTAACGATATGCCGGTCAGATTACAGAAAGTAGCAAAAGAAGTGAACGTGGGGGTTTCCACTCTGGCGGAATTCCTGCGTAAGAAGAACATCATGGTGGAGGACGATCCCAACACCAAGGTGACGGATGAGGCCTACGAACTCTTGTGGAAAGAGTTTGGCCACGGCGAGATGCCCAAACGCGAGGAGAAACCTGCTCCTGCGGTCGAAAAGCCGAAGGAGGAAGAGGTGAAGACCGTCGAAAAGGCGCCCGTCAAAGAAGAGGTGAAGGCCCCGTTTGCCGAACCGGAACGCCCCCATGTCAAAGTGCTGGGCAAGATAGACGAGTCTGCGCTGTCTCCTTCGAAGAGCAAGGAAAAGTCCGCTCCTGCACCGGCCAAGGAAGAAAAACCGGCCGAGAAGCCCCTTGTCGGGGAAAAGCAGCCTGAACCCCAGGCCGAAGACAAGCAGGCTCCTGTCAAGGAGGTTCCACAGTCCGAACCGGCAGAGGCCGAACCGGTTGTCGCTCCTGCTGTAGAGGTAAAAGAAGAACCGCAACAGCCGGCCCAACCCGCGCCTGAATCCGAGGAGGCCCCTGCCGCCCAGGCAGAGCCGCAGGAGGAGAGTGCCGAGGCCAAGGAACCGGAAATCTTCTCTTTGAGCCACAAACTGACCACCAATATCAAGGTTGTCTCGACCATCGACCTGGATTCGATCAACCAGTACACCCGCCCCAAAAAGAAAAGCAAACAGGAAAAGCTCAAGGAGCAGGAGGAGCGTCGTCAGCGGGAACAGGCTGAGAAGAAACAGCGTGCCGATGCTGCCAAGACGGCCCGTCCGGGTGCCGGCGAGGCCGGAGACAACGGCTCGGAGGGAGACCATGGCCAGGGCAAGAAGAAACGCAACCGCATCCGCGACGGCAAGATCCGTATCGACAGTTCTGCCGATTTCTCCTCGAGCGGCTACGGCAGCGATCGCCAGAGGGAGAGTGCCAAGAGCGGCAAGCATGGCAAGAAACCTTTGCTGAAGACCGAGGTCAGTGACGAGGATGTCTCGCGCCAGATCAAGGAGACGCTGGCACGTCTGAGTTCCAAGCCCAAGAAGGGTGTCAAGTACCGCAAGGAAAAGCGTGAAGCCGTTTCCCAGCGCCAGCAGGAGATGGAAGAGCGCGAAGCCCTCGAGTCGAACATCATCAAGATCACCGAGTTTGTAACGGTCAACGATCTGGCCAGCATGATGAACGTGCCGGTCGTGCAGGTCATCTCCAAATGTATGGAAATGGGTCAGATGGTATCCATCAACCAACGTCTGGATGCCGAGACCATCAACATCGTGGCCGACGAATTCGGATTCACCACCGAATATGTCAGTGCCGAAGTCATGCAGGCCATCCACGAGGATGAAGACAAGGAGGAAGACCTTGTGCCGCGTCCCCCGATCATCACGGTCATGGGTCATGTGGACCATGGCAAGACTTCTTTGCTCGACTATATCCGCAACGCCAACGTCATTGCCGGTGAGGCAGGCGGTATCACCCAGCACATCGGTGCCTACAGTGTGACGCTCGATGACGGGCGTGAAATCACCTTCCTCGACACCCCGGGTCACGAAGCCTTCACCGCCATGCGTGCCCGTGGTGCCAAACTCACCGACATCGCCATCATCATTGTGGCTGCCGACGACAATGTCATGCCGCAGACCGTGGAGGCCATCAACCATGCTTCCAATGCCGGTGTGCCCATAGTCTTTGCCATCAACAAGATCGACAAGCCGGCGGCCGATCCTGAGCGCATCAAGAAGGAACTGGCCGAAATGAACTACCTGGTCGAAGACTGGGGAGGCAAATACCAGTCGCAAGATATTTCTGCCAAAAAAGGACTGAATGTCAAGGAACTGCTCGACAAGGTCCTGCTCGAAGCCGAAATGCTCGACCTCAAGGCCAATCCCAATCGCCGGGCCGTGGGCAGTATCATCGAATCGTCGCTCGACAAGGGCCGCGGCTATGTCGCCACGGTGCTGGTCCAGAACGGTACGCTCAAGATCGGCGACATCCTGGTGGCCGGTATCTATCACGGACGAGTCAAGGCTATGTTCAACGAGCGCGGCCAGAAAATCGAAACCGCCCATCCGGGACAACCGGCCCTGATCCTGGGCCTGAACGGTGCCCCGCAGGCCGGTGACAATTTCAATGTGATGGAGACCGAACAGGAAGCCCGCGAAGTGGCCACCAAGCGCGAACAATTGCAACGCGAACAGGGCCTGCGCACAGGCAAGATCCTCACCCTGGCCGAAATAGGCCGCCGTATCGCCGTAGGCAACTTCCGTGAGCTGAACATCATCGTCAAGGGCGATGTGGACGGTTCGGTCGAAGCCCTGTCGGATTCGCTGATCGAACTGAGCACCGAACAGATACAGGTCAATGTCATCCACAAGGCGGTGGGTCAGATTTCCGAATCGGATGTCACGCTGGCTTCGGCCTCCGATGCCATCATCGTCGGTTTCCAGGTACGTCCTTCGCTGCCTGCCCGTCGCATGGCCGAACACGAAGGCGTGGACATCCGTCTGTATTCCGTCATCTATGCAGCCATTGAGGAAGTCAAGTCGGCCATGGAAGGCATGCTTTCGCCCGAAATCAAGGAGGAAATCCTGGGTTCGGCCGAGGTACGCGAGACCTTCAAGATTTCCAAAGTGGGCACCGTGGCCGGTTGTATGGTCAAGGACGGCAAGATCAAGCGTGGCTGCAAGGTGCGCCTGATTCGCGACGGTATCGTCATCTACACCGGCGAACTGGATTCGCTCAAGCGTTTCAAGGACGACGCCAAGGAAGTGACGGTCGGATTCGAGTGCGGTATGAGCATCGTCGGCTACAACGACATCAAGGTAGGCGACTATATCGAATCTTTCGAGGAATACGAAGTCAAACAGTCGCTCTAAGGAAATGAACGTCATTGATATTGTTGCAGTTATCTTTGCAGTGATTGCCCTGATCGACGGCTGTCGCAAGGGGCTGGTCCGCGCCATCGGCAATCTGGCGGCCCTCATCGGCAGTATCCTGTTGGCCAGGAAGTGCAGCTATCTGGTCGGTCCTTGGCTGGGCAGTCTGCTGGACAAGGCCGATCCAAAGGTGATCCAGGTCTTGTCGTTTGTCGTTGTCATGATCGCTGCCTATGTGCTGCTCTGCATCATTGTCAAGTTGATAGACAAGGCTGTCAAGGAAGTGTTCCTGGGCTGGCTCAACCGCCTGCTGGGCGGTGTGCTGTCTTTTCTGATCAGCTTTTTCGTGCTCAGCATCCTGCTCAATGTCTATGAAGCGGTCGACAAGAAGCATGCGCTCATTGACGAGCAGACCATAGAGAACTCCATCTGTTACGATACCGTCCTGCATTTTGCGCCCACACTGTGGCCGATGCTCGGATTCGATGCCGTCACCTGGCCGCAGCTCCCTTCCATTGGGAAGGAGCAGGAGCAGGACGACAGAGTGATGAATCTCTGAAACAGGTAGCGCCATGAAGCAGTCTTCGGAGCAACATATCATAGAAGAGGTCACCGCCGGAGAATACAAATACGGCTTTGTCTCCGATATCGAGACGGAGGTGATTCCCAAAGGCTTGAACGAGGAGGTGATACGCCTCATCTCGGCCAAGAAGCAGGAACCCGGCTGGCTGCTCGATTTCCGTCTGAAGGCTTTCCGCCATTGGCAAACGCTACAGATGCCCCGTTGGGCCCATCTCGACATTCCCGAGATAGACTTTCAGGACATCGTCTATTATGCGGCGCCCCGCAAGGAACACCCCCAGCAGGCAGGGCAGCTCGACCCCGATCTGGTCAAGACCTTCGACCGCCTGGGGATTCCCCTGCAGGAGCGTGAAATGCTGGCCGGCGGCGGTACGGCCGTCGATGCCGTCATGGACAGTGTCTCGGTCAAGACCACCCAGCAGGAAGCCCTCTCCAAACTGGGCATCATCTTTTGTTCGATCAGCGAGGCCGTGCGCGAGCACCCCGATCTGGTCAAGCAGTACCTGGGCAGCGTGGTCCCCTATCGCGACAATTTCTTTGCCGCCCTCAACTGCGCCGTCTTCAGCGACGGATCGTTTGTCTATATCCCCAAGGGCGTGCGCTGCCCGATGGAACTTTCGACCTATTTTCGCATCAATGCGCTCAACACCGGTCAGTTTGAACGGACACTCATCGTGGCCGACGACGACAGTTATGTGAGCTATCTGGAGGGGTGTACGGCTCCCATCCGCGACAACAGCCAACTGCATGCCGCCATTGTCGAGATCGTGGTCTGTGACCGGGCCGAAGTCAAGTATTCGACCGTCCAGAACTGGTATCCGGGCGACAAGAACGGTCGGGGCGGCATCTACAATTTTGTCACCAAACGCTGTCTGTGCAAGGGTGTTGCTTCCAAAATATCATGGACCCAGGTGGAGACGGGATCGGCCATTACCTGGAAATATCCTTCCTGTGTGCTGGCCGGCGACCGCTCGGTGGGCGAGTTCTACTCGGTGGCTGTCACCAACAACCACCAGCAGGCCGATACCGGCACCAAGATGATCCATCTGGGCAGTGACAGCCGCAGCACCATCGTCTCGAAGGGCATCTCGGCCGGCATGAGCCAGAACAGCTATCGCGGCCTGGTGCGTGTCGCCCCCGGGGCGGCCCGTGTGCGCAACCACTCCCAGTGCGACAGCCTGCTGCTGGGCGACCGTTGCGGGGCGCACACCTTTCCTTATATAGACATCAACAACGAGACAGCAGTGGTGGAACATGAGGCCACGACTTCGAAAATCAACGAAGAGCAGCTGTTCTATTGCAACCAGCGCGGCATCTCGACCGAGGAGGCTGTCGGCCTGATCGTGAACGGCTATGCCAAGGAAGTGTTGAACAAATTGCCGATGGAGTTTGCCGTCGAGGCGCAAAAACTCTTGCAAGTGTCCTTGGAGGGCAGTATCGGATAATTAAAAGACGAGACTATGTTGTTAGAAATCAAGAATCTTCACGCCAATATCGGAGACAAGGAAATCCTCAAAGGCATCAACCTCAGCATCAACGAGGGTGAAATCCATGCCATCATGGGGCCGAACGGCTCGGGCAAGAGCACGTTGTCGGCCGTGCTGACAGGACATCCTGCCTATACGGTCACAGCGGGGCAAGTCTTTTTCAAAGGGAAGAACCTGCTGGAGATGCCTCCCGAGATCCGCTCCCGCGAAGGACTTTTCCTGAGCTTCCAGTATCCGGTGGAGATCCCCGGGGTGAGCATGGTCAACTTTATGCGTGCCGCTGTCAACGAACATCGCAGCTACCGTGGCGAGAAGGCTTTGAACGCTTCGGAGTTTCTCAAGTTGATGCGTGAGAAGCGGGCCCTGGTGGAGATGGACAACAAACTGGCCAACCGCTCCGTGAACGAGGGCTTTTCCGGGGGAGAAAAGAAACGCAACGAGATTTTCCAAATGGCCATGCTCGATCCGGTGTTGTCCATTCTCGATGAGACCGACAGCGGCCTGGACATCGATGCCCTCAGGGTGGTGGCCACGGGGGTGAACAAAATCCATACCCCGGAGAAGGCCTGTGTGGTGATTACCCACTATCAGCGCCTGTTGGACTATATCCGTCCCGACATTGTCCACGTGCTCTACCAGGGACGCATTGTCAAGACGGGCGATTTCTCGCTGGCCACCCGTCTGGAAAAGGATGGATACGACTGGATCAAACAGGAATTGGGAGAATAGCATGGAGGCTCTGGAAACATATCGCCGTCTGTTTGACAACTATCGCGAGGTGTTGCGCCTGAATGCCGCCCCGCAGATGGACGCCTGCCGCGATGAGGCGGCCGCCCGTTGGCTGCAGGCGGGTTTCCCTTCGACCCGGTCGGAGGCCTATCGCCATTTCGACCTGCAGGAGGCCCTGTCCATAGACTACGGCATGAACCTCTACCGCCTGGGCGTACCGGCCCATCCCGGCGATGTCTTCCGCTGCGATGTGCCCAGCCTTTCGACCCAGTTGTTTTTCATTGTCAACGATCTGTATTATCCCTCCAAGCGGCCGGTGCAACTGCCCGAAGGCGTCCTGTGCGGCAGCCTCAGTGCGATGCTGCGCGAACATGCCGACCTCTTGCAGCCATATTACCACCAGTTATGCCGGCAGGACGGCGACGCCATGGCGGCCATGAACACGGCCTTTGTGCAGGACGGATTTGTCCTATATGTGCCTGCCCATGTGGCGATCGACAAGCCCATCCAACTCATCCAGATGTTCCAGGGAGAAATCGACATCATGGCCACCCGCCGACTGCTGGTGATTCTTGACGAAGGGGCATCGGCATCGCTCATTGTCTGCGACCATGCCATCACGTCGAGCCGCTATTTTTCCAACCAGGTGGCCGAGATCTTTGTCGGCAAGGATGCCAGCCTCTCATACTATGAGATGGAGATGACCCACGACAAGACCTGCCGGGTGGCCAATACCTATATCCGGCAGGAGGAAGGCTCGCGTTTCCTGACTCAGATGTCTGGTTTGGAGAATGGCATTACCCGCAACAATATCACCCTGACCTTCGCAGGCCGTCATGCCTCGGCCTCCCTGTCGGGGCTGACCCTTCTGAGCCGCAGCCAGCAGACCGACAACCATGTGCTGGTCGACCATGCCGTGCCCGATTGCCAGAGCGACCAACTCTACAAATATGTGCTCGACGACGAATCACGGGCTGTTTTCGGCGGCCGCGTCCTGGTGCGCCCCGACGCCCAGCACACCGAAGCCCGTCAGTCGAGTGCCAGCCTGTGCAGCACAGAGCGGGTGCGCATGTGGTCCCAGCCCCAGTTGGAAATCTACGCCGACGATGTGAAATGCGGCCACGGCTCGGCCACCGGCCAGATCGACGAGAACGCCTTGTTCTATATGCGGCAGCGCGGATTGAGCGAAGAGGAGGCCCGGATGTTTTTGAAATTTGCCTTCGCTTCGCAGGTGGTCGATCGCATCGAGTTGGGTCCTTTGCAGGACCGTATGCGTATGCTGGTCGGCAAGCGGTTCCGCGGCGAGCTGGCCAAGTGCATCGATTGCAAAATTTGTCCGTAGAAGAAATGTAAGACGATGGATATCAATAAAATAAGAGAAGGTTTTCCCATATTGTCGGAGCAGGTGTACAACCGCCCGCTGGTCTATTTCGACAATGCTGCCACCACCCAGAAGCCCTGGCCGGTGATCCATTGCCTGGAAGAAGGATACCGCCGACACAACGCCAATGTCCATCGCGGGATCCATTTCCTGAGCCAGACAGCCACAGAGGCCCATGAGGGCGCCCGGGCACGGGTCAGGGATTTCCTCCATGCCGCCTCGGCAGAAGAGATCGTCTTTACCCGCGGCACGACCGAGTCGGTCAACCTGGTGGCTTTCTCCTTTGGGGAGACCTTTTGCCGCGAAGGCGACGAAATCGTGGTGACGGTCATGGAACACCATTCCAACATTGTGCCCTGGCAGATGCTCTGTGAACGCCGCAAGATGCATCTGAAAGTGGTCCCGATGAATGACCGCGGAGAGTTGCTTTTGGAGGAATACGAAAAGTTGCTCACCCCCCGCACCCGCCTGGTGGCTGTGGCCCATGTGTCCAATGTGCTGGGCACGGTCAATCCTGTCGGCGAAATGATAGCCGCTGCCCATCGGCGCGGGATCCCGGTCTTTGTCGACGGTGCCCAGGCTGTGCCGCATCTCAAGGTCGATGTCCAGGCACTAGACGCCGATTTCTATGCGTTTTCGGCCCATAAGGTCTACGGCCCCACCGGCTTGGGCGTGCTGTATGGCAAAAAGCGCTGGCTGGAGCAGATGCAGCCCTATCAGGGAGGCGGTGAGATGATCGACCAGGTGCGTTTCGAAAAGACCACCTACAACGCCCTGCCCTACAAGTTTGAGGCAGGCACGCCCGACTTTATCGGTACGACCGCCCTGGCGGCTGCTTTGGATTATGTGGAGACGCTGGGCATGGATTGCATAGCCGAATACGAATCCCAGCTGCTGCAATATACCGAAGAGCGTCTGTCGGCCCTGCCCGGCATGAAGATATACGGACAGGCCGCCCACAAGAGTGCAGTCGTTTCTTTCCGTATGGGCGACATCCATCCCTACGATACCGGTCTGTTGCTCGACAAACTGGGCGTAGCGGTCCGCACCGGGCATCATTGTGCCCAGCCCCTGATGGAGCGCCTGGGCATCGACAGTTGTGTCCGTGCCTCATTGTCTTTTTACAACACGCGCGAAGAGACCGACATCCTCTGCGCTGCGCTGGAGCGCATCCGCAAAATGTTTTAAAGCTATCTGCTATGATGAGTATCAACGAAGTACAGGAAGACATCGTCGCCTCCTTTGCCGAACTGGAGGACTGGATGGATAAATATCAACTGCTCATCGACATGGGCAACGACCTGAAACCTCTTGACGAACAATACAAGAAACCCCAGTACCTGATCGAGGGCTGCCAGAGCCGGGTTTGGCTCTATGCCCGTTATGAGAAGGAAAGCGGCTTGGTTTTCTATGAAGCTGAAAGCGACACGGTCATTGTCAAGGGGCTGGTTTGCCTTTTGCTCAAGGTCCTGTCGGGCCGCACTCCCGACGAAATCCTCAATGCCGATTTGTTCTTCATCGAGCGGATCGGTCTCAAGGAGCACCTTTCACCGACCCGTTCCAACGGCCTTTTATCGATGATCAAGCAAATCCGCTCCTACGCCCAAGTCTTCAAACTTCAGGCTTAGTCTCTTTGTTTTCAACTTTTTTTTTCTTGTGGAGTCCCTGCCAGACGAAGTAGGCCACAAGTAAGGCACCAATGGCTAGAAATCCGTAGCCGAGTTCGCGGCTATAATGATCGACCGTTTCCATCAATTGGTCTTTGGGCAGAATCTGGAAGAAATAATAGCCCAGGCCGACCAAAATGGTATTCCAAATGCCGGCACCGAGGGCAGTGTAAAGCAGAAACACCGACAACTTCATCTTGGCCAGACCTGCCGGGATGGAAATCAATTGTCTGACCACTGGAATGAGCCGTCCGATGAAGGTGGAGATGATACCGTGTTTGCGGAAAAATTCTTCGGCACGCTCGATTTTCTCGCCACTGAGCAGCAACACGTGTCCCAGTCGGCTGTCGGCAAACTTGTAAACGAGCGGTCGGCCGATCCACAGCGACAGGTAATAGTTGACCAGAGCTCCGATACAGGCACCTAAAGTGGCAAAAAACACAACCAAGAAAACATTCATTTCGCCGGCGGCCGCGTTGTAAGCAGCCGGAGCCACGACAATTTCCGAGGGAAAAGGGATGAATGAACTTTCCAGGGCCATCAGTAGCGTCACCGTCCAATAATTCAGGTGATCGAGACACCACTGGACAAAAGCAAGTGATTCCATACGTCGGACTTGTTATTTGGTTTTTTCCAGCAAATCGAAGCGGGCCATCACCGAGTAGTTGAGTTCAATTTTTTCAAACTCGAGTTGTGGGGCTTCTTCTTCCAGGACAGCCTCATCCATGGCTACCATGGCACGGCTCTTCATGGCCAGGTTGTAGCGGACGGGTGAATTGTTGTATTCCACGATGTTCAATGCGGCACCGACGCTCTGTCCGATGGCCGAAGCCATTTCCTGAGCCTTGTCCTTGGCATTCTTGACAGCGTTTTTCTTGACCTCCATCTTGAGTTTTTCAATCTGGGAATGGTCGGTTTTGATGATCGACAAATTGGAGATGCCGATGGCTTCCAGGCGCTGGAACACTTTGCCGGCCATGTCGGCGGTGCCCAGTTTGAGCTGGTATTCCTTGCTGGTGCGAATGGTGCTGTTCTTGATCCAGTAGTGGCGGAAGTTGCTGGCCATGTCGCTCACCGAGAGTTGTTTTTCGACATCGATACCCAGCGCTTTCAGTTCTCTGACCATGTTTCTTTCCAACACTTCGACTTTCACTTTCTGCTTATCGGTTTCCTGCAGCAGGATGCGGATATAGATTTCATCGGGGACGACCAATAGTTTGGCTTCGCCTTGTACTTCGATGTAGGGACGGTCGAGATAGTTTTTTTCCTGGGCGGAAAGAGAGAGTGCGCAGAGGCACAGAAGGAGGGCTGTGAGACGTTTCATATCATTTTATTTTGGTCATGGGCAGCAAAAGTAATTATTTTTCCGTACTTTTGCGCGATTTTTGAAAGTTATAAATTATTTGGGGTAAAGTGCCCCGCAGAAAAGAAAGTTTTATGCAAGCTCCATTTGTCAAGACCATTGACTTGGGTGATGGCAGAACCATTACCCTGGAAAACGGAAAGCTGGCCAAGCAGGCCGACGGTTCCGTTATGTTGCGAATGAACAACATTGTCCTGCTCGCAACCGTATGTTCGGCCCAAGAGGTCACTCCCGGCACGGATTTTATGCCGCTGACGGTAGAGTATAAAGAAAAATTTGCCGCTGCCGGCCGTTTCCCCGGTGGCTTTACCCGCAGGGAAGGCCGCGCCTCCGACTATGAAATCCTGACTTCGCGTCTGGTGGACCGTGCCCTTCGTCCCTTGTTCCCCGACAACTACCATGCCGACACCATCGTACAGGTCACCCTGTACTCGGCCGACGACAACTGCGACGGCGACATGTCCGATGCACTGGCCGGTCTGGCCGCCTCGGCTGCCCTGGCATGCTCGGATATTCCCTTCAACGGCCCCATCTCTGAGGTCCGCGTGGCCCGCATCAACGGCCAGTTCAAGATCAACCCGACTTCGGCCGAGCTGCGCACCGCCGACATGGACATCATGGTCGGTGCCACCATCGACAACATCATGATGGTCGAAGGCGAAATGCAGGAAGTGCAGGAAGCCGATCTGCTCGAAGCCCTCAAGGTGGCCCACCAGGCCATCAAGGAGCAGTGCCAGGCCCAGATCGAGCTGGCCGAAATGGCCGGCAAGACCGTCAAGCGTGAGTACTGCCACGAGGTGAACGACGAAGACCTGCGCCGTGATGTCCGCGAAAAGACCTACGACAAGGCCTATGCCTGCGCCGCCTCCTGCAACACCGACAAGCATTCCCGTGAAGCCAACTTCAAAGCCATCATGGACGAATACCTGGCCACGATGACCGAAGAGGAACAGGAAGAAAAAGCCGAAATGGTCGGTCGCTACTACCACGATGTGGAGCGTGACGCCATGCGCCGTTGCGTGCTGGACGAAGGCAAGCGCCTGGACGGCCGCAAGACCAACGAGATCCGTCCCATCTGGTGCGAAGTGGATCCGCTGCCCGGTTGCCACGGTTCGGCCATCTTCACCCGCGGCGAGACCCAGTCGCTGAGTTCCGTCACCCTGGGCACCAAGCTCGACGAAAAGATCGTCGATGACGTGCTCAACCAGACACCCGAGCGTTTCCTGTTGCACTACAATTTCCCGCCCTTCTCCACTGGCGAAGCCCGTGCTCCGCGTGGTGTCGGCCGTCGTGAAATCGGTCACGGCCACCTGGCCTGGCGTGCCCTGAAGGCGATGCTGCCCAAAGATTATCCCTACGTATTGCGCGTAGTTTCCGATATCCTGGAATCCAACGGTTCCTCTTCGATGGCTACCGTCTGTGCCGGCTGTCTGGCCCTGATGGATGCCGGTGTCCCCTTGAGAAAGCCGGTGGCCGGTATTGCCATGGGTCTGATCAGCGAGAACAAGGGTACCAACTACCGCGTCCTGTCCGACATCCTGGGCGATGAAGACCACCTGGGCGACATGGACTTCAAGGTGACCGGTACGCGCGACGGTATCACCGCCACCCAGATGGATATCAAGGTGGACGGCCTGTCGTACGAAATTCTGGAGAAGGCCCTGAACCAGGCCCGTGAAGGACGCCTGTACATCTTGGACAAAATCACCGAGACCCTGCCGGCTCCGCGTCCCGACCTCAAGCCCAATGCTCCGCGTCTGGAAGTTATTTACATTCCGAAAGAATTCATCGGTGCTGTCATCGGCCCTGGCGGCAAGATCATCCAGGGAATGCAGGAAGAGACCGGTGCCACCATCACCATCGAGGAAATCGACGGACAGGGTCGTGTCGAGATCGCTGCTGTCAACAAGGCTTCGATCGATGCCGCGCTGGCCAAGATCAATGCCATCGTGGCCATCCCCGAAGTGGGCAAGGTCTATCAGGGCAAGGTCCGCTCCATCATGCCTTATGGTGCATTCGTCGAGTTCCTGCCCGGTAAGGACGGCCTGCTTCACATCTCCGAAATCGAGTGGAAGCGTCTGGAGACCGTCGAAGAATCCGGCCTGAAGGAAGGTGATGAAATCGAGGTCAAGCTGCTCGACATCGACTCCAAGACCGGTAAGTTCAAACTCTCCCGCAAGGTGCTGCTCGAAAAGCCCGAAGGCTATGTCGAACCTGCCGAGCGCGAGCGTCGTCCTCGCCCTGAGCGTGGCGACCGTCCCGACCGTGGCGAGCGTCGTCCCCGCGGTGACCGTGGCGAACGTCGTCCCCGTGGCGAAAACAACGCTGAATCCCAGCCGGCTGCCGAGTAATCGACAGACCGATTGATACTGCAAAGAGGGTGACTCTGTCATCCTCTTTTTTTTGTGCTCAGAAAAATAATCGCTATACTTGTGGCGCATATCTTTAACACTCAATGTTTACGAAACGGAAATCTGCTTTAGCGGCTGTGGTGTTGCTCGCATTTCTGAACTTCCACCAGGTTCAGGCTCAGACCATGGAAATGGTCAACCCGCTCACTTACACGGATATTCCAGACAATGATGTGATACGGGTGGGCGAGGATTTCTATATGGTCAGCACCACGATGTTCTTCTGTCCCGGTGCACCGGTCATGCATTCCAAGGACTTGGTACACTGGCGCATCGTCAGTTATATCTACGATTACCTGGCCGACGACGATATTTACAATCTGCGCAATGGCAAGAACGCATACGGCAAGGGGCAGTGGGCTACCACTCTCCGCTACGCTGACGGAGTGTTCTATGCTTTGTTCATTGCCAACGACCAGCGCAAGACCTATGTGTATCGCACGACAGACATCTCCAAAAGTGGTTGGGAGTGCAATGTCATCGAAGGAGCTTTTTTCCACGATGCTTCGCTGCTGTTTGACAGCGATGGCAAGGTGTATGTGGTCTATGGGAACGGAGATCTCCGTATCACAGAGCTGACACCCGATCTCAAGGCGGTGAAACAGGGCGGCATAAACCAGGAGCTCATCAACACGCCCCGTCAGGGATTCGGACTGAGAGCCGAAGGTGCTCATTTCTATCATATCGGCGACTACTATTACGTGCTTGTCATCGACTGGCCGAGCGGCAAACCCCGCACCGAGCGCTGCTTCCGCAGCCATAACCTCCTGGGACCCTACGAGGAGAAGATAATCCTCCAAGGTCCCTTTGACGGCCGAGGCGACGGTGTGGCTCAGGGAGCCATTGTCGATACCCCGAAAGGAGACTGGTATGGCGTTTTCTTCCAGGACCACGGCGGAGTGGGGCGCGTCCCCACCCTG
>Ga0079305_1000631_pt1 | contig 68889 bp, 61 predicted proteins | sample LMS_cellobiose_e_FD_79183 | JGI IMG/M metagenome (GOLD analysis project Ga0079305, IMG submission 79183) | Rumen-fistulated moose microbial communities from Alaska, USA - LMS_cellobiose_enrichment | ecosystem: Host-associated > Mammals > Digestive system > Stomach > Rumen fluid ...
CCACCGCAGATAAAGAGGATGTTCCGGGTGTTCACCTGGATGAACTCCTGGTGGGGGTGCTTCCGGCCACCCTGGGGCGGGACATTTGCCACAGTGCCCTCCAGGATCTTCAGCAGAGCCTGCTGAACACCCTCGCCGGACACATCCCGGGTGATGGAGGTATTTTCGCTCTTGCGGGCGATTTTGTCCATCTCGTCGATGTAGATGATGCCCCGCTCTGCCTGCTCGACGTCGTAATCGGCGGCCTGAACCAGACGCAGAAGGATGTTTTCCACATCGTCACCCACATAACCGGCCTCGGTAAGGGTGGTAGCATCGGCAATGGCAAAGGGAACATTCAAAATTTTTGCCAGGGTCTGGGCCAGCAGGGTCTTGCCACTGCCAGTGGGACCCAGAAGCAAGATGTTGCTCTTCTGGAGCTCTACATCGTCCCCACCGCCAAAGTAGATGCGCTTATAGTGATTATACACCGCCACGGACAAAGCGACCTTGGCCGCGTCCTGGCCGACGATATACTCATCCAGATAGGATTTGATCTCCTTGGGGTTGGGGATGATATCTGGCATATCCCCTACCATCTCCTCATCCATGGGCGGCATATCATCCAGAATGTCCATACACAAATGGACACACTCGTTGCAGATGTATGCCCCAGGACCGGCAATGATCTTCGCCACCTGGTCCTGATGCTTGCCGCAGAAGGAGCAGCGGATGGCCCGCTTGTCATCTGATTTACTCATAACCATTCACCTCTTTCACAACGCAGACAACGGAACAAAAGGGGGAGAGCTCCCCCTTTTGTATGGACCGTATCAGCGCTTCTCGATGACCTTATCGATCAGGCCGTATTCCACGGCTTCCTCAGCGGACATGAAATTGTCGCGCTCGCAGTCGGCGGTGACTACGTCCAGGGGCTTTCCGGTGTTCTCCGACAGGATGCGGTTCATCCGGCCCTTGATGATCTCCAGCCGCTTCAGATGAATGGCCATATCCGTGATCTGACCCTGGGTGCCGGCGGAGGGCTGATGGATCATGATCTCCGCGTTGGGCAGCGCCATCCGCTTGCCCTTGGTGCCCGCGGCCAACAGGAACGCACCCATGCTGGCCGCCATGCCGATGCAGATGGTGGACACGTCGCACTTGATATACTGCATCGTATCATAAATGGCCATGCCCGCGGTGACAGAGCCGCCGGGGCTATTGATGTAAAACTGAATATCCTGATCGGGATTCTGCGCCTCCAGATACAGGAGCTGGGCCACCACCAGACTGGCGGTGACGTCGTTGACCTCTTCCGAAAGGAAGATGATCCGGTCGTTGAGCAGACGAGAGTAAATGTCGTAGGACCGTTCGCCCCGGTTGGTCTGCTCCACTACCATGGGAACTAAACTCATAGATAATGATCTCCTTTTTGCGCCGACGATCCGCCGGCGCATGATGCTGTTACAAAAGGATACCCGCCTAGGAGCGGATTATTCCTCAGGCTTTTCCTCGGACTTCTCCTCAGGCTTCTCCTCTGTCTCCGTCTTCTTCTTTCTCCGGGTGGTCTTCTTCTTGGGGGCTTCTTCCGCAGGAGCTTCGGCCTCGGCAGCGGCAGCCTCTTCCTTCGTGATCTCGGTGATCTTGATGTCATCGCCTTCGGCCTCGGCAGCAATCAGATGAGGCTTTGCCTCGGCAGCCACGATGTTCATCGCCTGATCCCGGGCCAAGTCAGCCTTCAGGCCGTCCCGGTCCAGACCCTCAACCACCCGCTCAAAGGGCATATTCAGATTGGCAGCAGCCTTCTTGACCTCTTCGTCCACATTCTCATCGGTGATGACGATGTTCTCCGCGGCCACGACAGCGTCCAGGGCCAGCTGCTGCTTGATCTGGGTCACGGCAGGCTCGGCCAGCTCCTCGCGGACCTTCTCCACGGTGGTGTTCATGTAGCTGCAATACATCTCCATGGTAATGCCCTGCTGCTCCAGACGCATGGCGTAGTTCTCCAGCAGGCGGTCCACGGTGGCCTCCTTCATGGCCTCGGGGATCTCGATGTCCACCTGGTCGCACATCTGGGCCAGAAGAGCCTGACGGAACTTGGCCTCGCTCTGGGCCATGTTGCGGTCGATGAGCTTCTGCTTCAGGTCTTCCTTGAACTCAGCAAGGGTCTCAAACTCGGAGACATCCTTGGCGAACTCGTCGTCGATCTCGGGGACGGACTTCTCCTTGACCTCGATGCACTTGACCTTGAACACCACGGGCTGGCCCGCCAGGTTCTCGGCGTGATAGTCCTCGGGGAATGTCAGGTTGATGTCCTTCTCCTCGCCGGCGGAAATGCCTACCAGCTGCTCCTCAAAACCGGGAATGAAGGTGTGGGAACCCAGAGGCAGCTCATAGTGCTGGGCGGTGCCGCCTTCAAATGCCTCGCCATCCTTCAGGCCCTGGTAGTCGATGACTACGCTGTCGCCTTCTGCAGCGGCACGCTCCACGGGGATCATCTGAGTGGCGCGGTCCACATAGGTCTTGAGTTCGGCGTCCACTGCCTCGTCCGTGATGGTGGGCAGGACCTTGTCGGCCTCCAGGCCCTTATACTGCTTCAGGGTGATCTCGGGACGAACGGTCACGGTAGCCTTAAAGGTGAATCCGTCTTTGCCCAGGTCGGTAACCTCCACCTTGGGGGGAGCCACAGAGTCCAGCTCCTTTTCCTTGATGGCAGCTTCCAGCGCGCCGGGGTACAGATCCTCCACAGCGTCCTCATAGAACACGCTGGCGCCATACATGCCCTCAATGACCTTCCGGGGAGCCTTGCCCTTGCGGAAGCCGGGGACCAGGATGCTGCCGCGGCTCTTGCGGTACGCCTTCTCCAGGCCAGCCTCAAACTCTTCCTTGCCGACCTCGACGGTCAATTCGACCTCATACTTTTCTTTGTTTTCGACTACGCTCTTGACATTCATGTCCTTTTCCTCCTGTGAAATGCCCAAAGGCTTTTAATTTTCCGGCGATACAGTCCGCAGACACCGCCGTACAAGGGGGTCTGTTCACAAAAAAAGACACCGCCTTGGCCCTATTAGGGCATTGTATTGCAGTATATATTGGGTATCATAGCAGATTCCTTTTAGAAATGCTAGTCCTTTTTTTCGTATTTTCCGCTTAATCCAGGATTTTTTCCGGCGAAAAATTCAAATAGTCCGCTGAAATCATGTGATATTCCACCGAACCCCACCGTCCCTGGATAGCCAGTCGATGGCTTCCGCCATGAAGATGGCCGTAATAACAAGCTTTGACCCGGTACTGTTCCAACAGGTCCAGGATGGGCTGGCAGGTATATCCCGTGTAAAAGGGAGGATAGTGGAGAAAGCACAGCTTTTCCCTCTCCCCCGCCGCCTTCAGAGAGGTCTCCAACCGCTGGAGTTCCCGAAGGAAGACCTTCTGATTTTGCCCTTCCTTTTCCTCCTCATAAAACCATCCACGGGTACCGCAAAGAGCCGTATCGTCATAAAACCAGCAGTTGTTGTGGAGGATCTTCAGCGTGGAAAATCCTTTCTCCTCGAAAAAGCGGGTCATCTTGGCGGCGGTATTCCACCAGTAGTCGTGGTTTCCTTTCATGAGGATCTTAGTTCCCGGCCAGGCGTCCAGCCAGGCAAAGTCCGGGGCTGCCTCTTCCAGACTCATGCCCCAGGACACGTCTCCGGCGATCAGCAGGGTATCCGTATCTGTGAGAACGGAAAGTCCCTCGGTGAGTTTATCCAGATACCCGGACCAGGCGCCGCCGAACACATCCATCGGCTTATTAACCCCTAAGGAAAGATGGGTGTCCCCCATCGCATAAAGCGCCATCTTATCGAAGCATCTCCAGGACCACGTCGATCATCTTTTCCTTGTCCACGCTGTCCTGGAATCGAACGGCCTTGTTCCGGAGGGAAGCCAGGGGCAGAGGGGCGGGACGGCCGGAGATCCGGGTCAGCTGGTCCAGGGCGTCCAGACCGGGAGCCACGTCCTTCACGCCCAGGCTTTTCAGCACGTCGGAGCAGAACTTGAAGGGGCTGGCGGTGGAAACAAAGACGGCAGGGGTCTCGTCCCCGGTCTTCTCCCGATACTCAGCCAGAACCCCATAGGCCACGGCGGTGTGGGGGTCGATGAGGTAATGATTTTTCTCCCAGACCGTCTGGATGATTTCGCCGGTGCGCTTCTCGTCACAGAAACCGCCGTAGAATTCTTCCTGCAGCTTAGTCTTCAGCGCATCCGATACGGTGTAAGTCCCCGCGGTGTTCAGCTGCTTCATATACGCCGCGACAGCCTGATCGTCTCCCTCAGAGAGGAAATACAGCAGACGCTCCAGGTTGCTGGACACCAGGATGTCCATAGAAGGAGACATGGTGGTGTAGAACTGGCGGTTCTTGTCGTAAACGCCGGTGGCGATGAATTCCGTCAGAACGTTGTTGCTGTTAGAGGCGCAGATGAGCTTCCCTACAGGCAGGCCCATGTGTTTGGCAAACCAGCAGGCCAGGATATTGCCGAAGTTTCCCGTGGGGACACAGTAGTTGACCTTGTCGCCCATCTGTATGGAACCGGTCTTCAACAGATCGCAGTAGGCGGAAATGTAGTAGACCACCTGAGGAAGAATCCGTCCCCAGTTAATGGAATTGGCGGAGGAGAGGAAATAGCCCCGCTCCGCCAGGTCCGCCCGGAGCTTTTCATCGGAAAACAGGATCTTCACGCCGGTCTGAGCATCATCAAAATTGCCATGAACGGCGCAGACGCCCACGTTCTCCCCTTCCTGGGTCTTCATTTGAAGGCCCTGGACCTCGGAGACGCCATCCTTGGGATAAAACACCAGGATGCGGGTTCGGTCTACATCCCGGAAGCCCTCCAAGGCGGCTTTGCCGGTGTCGCCGGAGGTAGCCACCAGGATACAGACGGTTTTCTGCTCGTCATTTTTCACCAGAGATGCGGTGAGCAGATGGGGCAGCAGTTGGAGGGCCATATCCTTGAACGCGGAGGTAGGGCCGTGCCACAGCTCCAGACAGTGTGTCTTCTCGTCCAGAGTGGTCAATGGAGCGATGCGGTCGTCATCAAACTTCCCCTCTCCATAATAGCCCGCCTGAGTAAACGCGGTGAGTTCTTCCCGGGAAAAATCCTCTAGAAACAGCTTCATCACTTCCACCGCCCGCTGGCCATAGGACTTGTCCTTGAGCCCTTCCAGGAAGTCCGGACCGATCTGGGGCAGGACCTCGGGGGTCAGCAGGCCGCCGTCCCGGGCAAGGCCCTGGGCAATGGCCTGGCTGGCAGTGAGAGAGACCGTCTTATCTCTTGTGCTGATGTACTTCATTTGTTTTCACACCTTTGCTGGGTTGATTTGGTATCAAAAAGCATCAGAAAGCGTTTTCCCAATGCCGAATGATCGGTTGTTCTGTTTTCGTACCCTGGGGAGCGTAGATCTCCACTACGTCGAACCTGGGCTGAAGATCGGAAGGATACTGCATCAAATAGCGCACCGCCGCGGTGCGAATCTTTCTCTGCTTGGACGGCGTAACATATTCTCTCGCCTCGCCCATGGATGCGTCCTTGCGCAGCTTGACCTCCACAAAGCAGAGGAAACCGCCGGAGGAGGCCACCAGGTCGATCTCCCCCTCCCGGACGCGGAAGCGGCTGTCGAGGATCCGATAGCCCTTCGCCATTAAAAAGTCCGCAGCCCGCTGTTCCCCCCACAGGCCGATGGTCTGCCTGTTTCCGCCTCTCATAGCTTTTTCAGGAAAGTCAGGCGGTGGATGGGACAGGGACCATATTCTCGGAGGCGTTCGTAGTGCAGCTTTGTTGGGTATCCCTTGTGCTTTTCAAAGGCGTATTGGGGATAAATTCTCGCCATATCCAGCATGTACCGGTCCCGGGAGACTTTTGCCAGAATGGACGCTGCGGCAATGGAAGCGCTTTTACTGTCTCCCTTAACGACGGTCTCGTTGGGACAGGTGATTCCTATGGACCGATTTCCATCGATCAAGGCCAGGTCCGGCGTTGCGGGCAGTCCCTGGATGGCCCGCTCCATGGCCAGCATTCTGGCGTTGAGAATGTTGATCGCATCGATCTCTTTCTCATCTGCCCAGGCAATTGACCAGGCCGCAGCCTCCGCTGTGATCTTTTCATAGAGGACTTCCCGGCGTTTCTCTGTCACCTTTTTTGAGTCGTTGAGGAAGGGGGCGTCCCATCCTCTGGGCAGGATCACCGCTGCGGCGTATACCCGTCCCGCCAGGGGACCGGCACCGGCCTCGTCCACACCGCAGATGGTCTCTGCACCCTGAGCAAATCGCGCGTTTTCGATGGTCCACAGGTCAGGCCGTTCCATTGCCGTCCTCCTTACTTATCTCAACTGTTCTTTGACCGTTGCAGTGAATTTACCGATCCGCAGGCGGCGCTTCGGTCTTGTTCAGATCCTCAGGCAATTCCAGGGTGATCCGCCCCAGCTTGCCTCCCCGGAACTCGTCCAGAAGGATGTTGGACATCCGCTCCAGATCCACCTCGCCGCCGGAAATCAGAAAGCCGCGCTTCCGGCCGCCCTGCTCCAGCAGATCCCAGCCGGTCATCCCCTCCTCAGGAATGATTTTGAACCGGTTGGCAAGAGCTTCGGGAGAACGTTTGGCCAACAGCTCGATCAGGTGAAAGGCCAGGGTCTCCACGTCCATGATGGCATCCCGAACCGCGCCAGTGAAGGCAAGATGCAGACCAATGGTCTCATCCTCAAACTTGGGCCAGAGGATGCCGGGGGTATCCAGCAGTTCAAGGCCTTGGTCCACAGTGATCCATTGCTTGCCCCGGGTGACGCCGGGGCGGTCAGACGCCTTGGCGGATTTCCGCTTGGCAACCTTATTGATAAAAGTAGATTTCCCCACGTTGGGGATCCCCACCACCATAGCACGGACGGGACGGCCGATCTGGCCCTTCTCCTTCCATTTGGCGATCTGCTCCTTCAGGGAGGCGCGCATGACGCTGGAGAACTGCTTGACCCCGGCGCCGGACTTGGCGTCACACTCCAGGACGGCGATGCCCTTTTCCCGAAAATAGGTCCCCCACAGTTTGCTGGCCTGGGGATCAGCCTGATCGTTTCGGTTGAGGATGACCAGCCTGGGCTTGGTTCCAACCAGCTCGTCAATGTCGGGGTTCCGGCTGGCGATGGGGATCCGGGCATCAATGACCTCCGCCACCACATCCACATATTTCAGGTTTTCCGCGATCATTCGTCGGGTTTTGGTCATGTGACCGGGATACCACTGGATATTCATCCTCGTTCCTCCGTTTCTGTCGTTGGGTCACACCCAAGCAGGACATGACATAATAGTATACCACACTCTCCCCACAAATGAAAAGAGAAAAGTTACGCAAAACCCTCCTTCTTTTCAAACGAAAACCTCAGAAAAAACGAATAGAGGCAGGAAAAACCTCCACCGCGGCACACGCCGGGGTGGAGGTTCGTTGCATCGGGATTACACCCGTCCCTTTTCTTCGATGAGCTTGTTCCAGCCCTCCATTGCGCCCTCCGGCGTATCGGCAATGGATTCGGCGGGGGTGACCGTGTGCTCGATCCAGCCCTCCATGTCCAGGTAATGACACAGGATCTGATACTTGTCGTCGTCGGTCAGGACCATCTCAATGCGATACTGCTGGTCGATCACCGGGAAAGATTTCAGCTGTTCCATCGCCGCCTGGCAGCGGGCAGCTTCGTTTTCTACACGTGCCATAATGATTCCTCCTTGTATTTTACATAGCTGATACCAATCGTCAGCTCTGCTTGTCGATATATTCGCTGGCCGCCAAAGCGGCCACTGCGCCGTCTGAGGCCGCCGTGGTCAGCTGGCGGACTTTTTTCGAGCGGCAGTCGCCTGCTGTGAAAATCCCCGGCGTACCGGTTTCACAGTCCTCCCCTGCGGCGATATAGCCCTGGGAGTCCAGCGTGGCAACATTCTCGAAGGGGGTGTTGTCCGGCGACTGTCCGATAGCGACAAACAGACCGGAGACCGGAAGAGAACGAACCTCTCCGGTATTCTTATCTTTGACTGCAACGGCGGACAGTCTGCCGTCCTCTTCCTCCAGACGATCCACCGTAGCGTCCAGGACAAAATCAACGTTCTCCCGTTCCTTCAGATGGGCCAGCGTCTCCTCGCTTCCGCGGAACCCCACGCGGCGGTGGATGACAGTAACCTTATTACAGTAGTTGGACAGGAACAATGCGTCCTCAAGTGCTGTATTCCCTCCGCCGTTGACCGCTACATCCTTTCCACGAAAGAACATTCCATCACAGGTGGCGCAGTAGGAAATCCCCTTGCCAATGAGGCTCTGCTCATTCTCCAATCCCAGGGGGCGGTTTTTGGCCCCGGTCGCCAGGATGACGGCCCTGCACTCATATTCCCCCTTCGGGGTCTTTACCACTTTGACAGCGCCACGGTCTTCCACACCTGTGACCCTCTGGAACAGGATCTCTGCCCCTAACTCCTTGGCCTGATTGTAGAGATTGGTGGCAAATTCAACCCCGGAGACATGGGCCAGGCCGGGATAGTTGGCAATATCCGGCGTGTTGATGATCTGGCCACCATAGGTCGTGGCCTCCAGAACCAAAGCGGTCTTTCCTGACCGCTGCGCGTAAATGGCTGCCGATAGTCCGGCAGGACCCGCGCCAACAATAATGATATCTTTCATTAAGAGTATCCTCCGTTCCTTCAATGGAGATTGCTATATTGTGCCCGGACCTAATTCATCTTATCTGCTCTTGCGGAATAGATCCATTTTTAGTATACTGGCTGTGAAGAATACGACAGAAAGCAGGTCTTTCTGACAGGAGGTGACCAGGATGAGGCGGCAGTTCTGTGAGATGATCGTCAACTTTCCGACAGTCACGATTCTTTCCCTCAGTGTTCTTGCGGTGCTGTGCCTGTTTAGCATCCTGGGTACCATCTGTTTCCTGGGAATCTTTTGCCTGCTCATTCTCAGCATACAAAAGGGTCGTCAGGAGGGCTGGCTCCAATCGGACGAGTACGAACCCCTGCCCAGAAGACCGCGTCACCGCAGGTCCGCCCCGAAATACAGAGGAAGGGGCGCCAGTCAAGGGCGTCGCAGTGTTCGTGTTCCAAGCCGCCGCTGACTGAACTGAGCAGATACCGAGAAAGGGCCTGAAGTCCATTGACATCAGGCCCTTTTTGTGCGTTGAAACGATGGGACAAGCAACAGGAAAAACGTTACTCAGGCTCCCACTTGCGCAGGCATGGACTCAATAGTTCATTGCCCGGCCTTCCCCGTAGTACATCATATCGCCCTCGCCGGAATTACCCAGCAGATCGACGAAATAAGGTGCTACCACATAGACGTTAGTTGCGATCTTCATAATGTGGCCGTCCTCGGAATAAATAACGCCGGATACAAAGTCCAGCAGACGACGAGCCACCTCGGGATCAGTATTGGCCAGGTTCAGCACCACAAACTTCATATCACGCAGCAGATCTGCGATCTGAGACGCAGCACGATATTCCTTGGGCTGGGTCAGGACGATCTGCATATCCGCCACGGAGCGGATGGGCTGCACACCGGGGACCTCCATGACAGGGCGGACAGGTTCCGGTTCGGGCTCTTCATAATCATTGTAATCGTTATAGGCTTCTTCTTCGTAGTAATCGTCGTACAGTTCCTCAGCCTCGGGGCGCTGAAACAGTCCTAAAAATCCCATTGTCAGGTTCCTCCTCTATATGCTCTCTCGGGGGTTGTTTCTATCTATACTATAAAATGGACATAGGTTGCAATCCAAACATTTTCTAAATCTTACACCATCCAGAAATAAAATGCAAGGATTTTTTAGAATATTTTGTGACAAATCATCGGTTTTTTTCAATATATAGAAAAGATTCCGCGTTCAGCCGCACATTTTGTAATATTTCTGTCATTGATCCCGAGAATTTGTAACGTTATTCCAACACCTCATCCAACGCAGCCCGGTCCAAGACGGTCACCGTCCCCCGGCCAAGGGCGACCATGCCACGGCCGGCAAACTGATTGAGCATCCGGGTCACCACCTCTCGTGAGGAACCGATGCACCGTGCGATCCCCTCGTGGGTCACCCGAAAGGACAGAGCGTTCCGGCGGATGGATTCCTCCTTCAGGAACAGCGCCAATCGCTTTTCCAGGCTGAAGAAGACAATCCGTTCCATGGTGCGCAGCGCCTGGGCATACTGCGCGGTAGCCTGCCGGAAAACCTCTCGCTCCAAATCCTTGTTCTGGCTCATAAGCTGCGCCAGGATCGCAGCGGGAAGCACATCAACCTGGGCCGAGGTCTCTGCCGTTACCTGACTCTCCAGGTCCAGGCTGTGGAGGACACAGGCCGCGGAGAGGATGCAGGTGTCGCCGGGATCGGCCTGAAATAAGGTGATTTCTCTCCCCTCCTCCGACATCACGGAAAACCGCAAACTCCCCTTCTGCACCCGGATCATGCCCACACAGGTGTCCCCATGACGATGAACCACCTGGCCCTTGGCGCAGTCCATTCGCTGAACGGACCGATTCGCCAGTTCCTGCTGCTCCTGGGTGAGCAGCGCTGAATAATCAAATTGCATCGAGAGCACCTCCGGGGAAAACCTGCGGAACACGGTAGTCAGAATGAATCCAAACCTCCATTTTTAGTGATTTCGTCACTAGGAAAGGTCGTCGTTTCTTGCTATGATTATACCAGAAAATACGGGTTCGTCTACCCGTCATTTTGGATTTTTACCCAATCACGAAAGGAGCCTGCACTATGGATATGAAGTTCTACAAATGTTCCCACTGCGGCAATATCATCGCTTATGTCGATCCCAGCGGTGTGGATGTCATCTGCTGCGGCGACGAGATGGAAGAGATGAAGCCCAACACCTCCGACGGCGCCGGTGAGAAGCACGTTCCCGTCATCAGCCAGGACGGTGACATCGTGACCGTTTCCGTTGGTTCCGTCACCCACCCCATGGTGGAGAAGCACTACATCCAGTGGATCGCCCTCCAAACCGAGCAGGGCAACCAGAGAAAGGCCCTCAAGCCCGATCAGGAGCCCGTGGCCAAGTTCGCTCTGGTCCCCGGTGATAAGGTGGTGGCCGCTTACGAGCTGTGCAACCTCCACGGCCTGTGGAAAGCCGAACCCTGACCTTAGCGCATTTCGCCCGTGTCTGGAAACAGGCGCGGGCGTTTTTTGCAGGACTATATTATTACGGAGGGACCCCACATGAGCATCCAGGACACCCCGAGAGCCAGCCGGCTCCACATCGGACTCTTCGGCAGCCGCAACGCCGGAAAGTCCTCCCTGATCAACGCACTGACCGGACAGGATATTTCCCTGGTCTCTCCGGTAGCAGGCACCACGACAGACCCGGTGTATAAGTCTTTTGAGCTTGCCGGTGTGGGGCCCGTTGTTTTCATAGATACTGCCGGGCTGGATGACGAAGGCGCGCTGGGCGCCCTGCGGGTGAAGCGAACCAAACAGGCGCTGGAGAAAACCGATGTGGCCATTCTGGTCCTCGCCGGTGAACTGAGGGAGGAACTGCCCTGGTTGGGTCTGATCCGGGAGAAGAAGATCCCGATCCTGGCTGTGCTGAACAAATGTGACTTGCTTCCTGCCCCGGAGGATGCTGCGGACCGGCTCTCCGCTCAACTGGCCCTTCCTGTCCTGCCTGTCAGCGCGTCGGCGGGGATCAATATTTCGTCCCTGCGAGACCGTTTGGCAGAAGCCGTTCCGGAAGGGTTCTGGGATTTGACCATTACGGGTAATCTGGTCGCACCGGGTGATCTGGTCCTGCTGGTGATGCCCCAGGATATCCAGGCACCCAAGGGTCGTCTGATCCTCCCTCAGGTTCAAACGATCCGGGAGCTGCTGGATAAGAAATGTTCTGTCATGTCCTGCACGGCAGACTGCCTGGAGGATACCTTGAAATCGTTGGCCTTTCCGCCCAAGCTCATCATCACAGACTCCCAGGCATTTCCTGTCGTCTGGCCGCTCAAACCGGCGGAGAGTCTGCTGACCTCTTTTTCCATCCTGTTCGCGGGATATAAGGGAGACATTGAAGAATTTCTGGCCGGCGCCAAGACCATCGACCGTCTGACGGAGCATTCCCGGGTTCTGATTGCAGAGGCCTGCGCCCACGCGCCCAAGGAGGAAGATATTGGACGGGTCAAGATCCCCCGATTGCTGCGAAAAAAGGCTGGCGAGGGGTTGACGGTAGATTTTGTCCGGGGAAATGACTTTCCCGCCGACCTGTCTCCCTATGATCTTGTGATCCATTGCGGCGCCTGTATGTTCAATCGGAAGCACGTGATGAGCCGCATTGCTCAGGCACGGGCCCAAGAGACGCCGATCTGCAATTACGGCGTTGTGCTGGCGGCACTGACCGGGATCCTGGACAAAGTCTGCCACGCATAGCAGGCAGCAGCTTTGATTTCTGAGGTATACAGACAAACGACCAACCAAACAAGCGTCTTCGGTTATTCAGAGAAGAGGATATCAAATGAACAAAACAGAGTTTCGCGCCGTGCGCGGCGATATCACCAAAGTTAAAGAAGTCCAGGCCATCGTCAACGCGGCCAACACCAGTCTGCTGGGCGGCGGCGGTGTAGACGGCGCCATCCACCGGGCAGCCGGGCCGGAGCTGCTGGAAGAATGCCGGACTCTTCACGGCTGCGCCACCGGCGAGGCAAAGATCACCAAGGGGTATCGGCTCCCCTGCGACTATATCATCCACACCCCTGGCCCTATCTGGCGGGGCGGCGGGCATCAGGAACCGGAACTTTTGGCAAACTGTTATCGAAACTGTCTTGCACTGGCCGTTGAGAACGGAATCCGGACCATTGCTTTCCCCTCCATCTCCACCGGCGTTTATCATTTCCCGCTGGAGCAGGCGGCGGAAATTGCTGTACAGACGGCGCGGGACTTCGTTTCGGGGCACCCAAACGATCTGGACCTGATTCAGTGGGTCCTTTTTGACGATCGGACCCTGTCGGCCTATGAGAAGGCCCTGAAGGGATGATCTCGCATTGGATTCAAGACGATGGGAGGTTTCACAATGTATGAACTCATCCAGGCGGGAGAGAGAAGCTATTACTTCAATGTTCCGGTGAAGATCGGGCTGTATCGGACGTCTGACCAGGAGGTCTACCTCATCGACAGCGGAGGGGACAAGGACGCGGGGCGGAAGCTGCGGCAAATTTTGGACAAGGAAGGATGGACATTGAAAGCCATCCTCAACACCCACTCCAACGCCGATCATATCGGCGGCAATCAGTATCTGCAAAAGCAGAAGGGGTGCAAGGTCTACGCACCGGGAATGGACTGTGCCTTTACCCGCCATCCCATTCTTGAGCCCTCCTATCTCTACGGCGGGTTCCCGCCCAAGGACCTGCGGCACAAATTCCTGATGGCCCAAGAGAGCGACGCAGAATACCTCACGCCGGAAGTCCTGCCGGAAGGACTGCATATCCTCCCCCTGCCTGGGCATTTTCTTGACATGGTGGGTTTTCAGGCCGACGACGGGGTGACCTATCTGGCGGATTGCCTGTCCAGTCGGGAGACCCTGGACAAATACGGGATCGGGGTCATATACGATGTGGGAGCCTATCTGGATACTCTGGAGATGGTCAAGGGATTGGAGGCAAAGCTGTTTGTCCCCGCCCATGCGCAGCCTACGGAGGATATTGCCCCACTGGCACAGTACAATATCGACAAGGTGAAGGAAACGGCGGAACGGATCCTGGACCTCTGCCGGGATCCCATCGGCTTTGACGTTCTGCTGCAAAAGCTGTTTGACGCCTACGATCTGACCATGGATTTTTCCCAGTACGTTCTTGTGGGCAGCACGGTGCGCTCATATCTGGCCTGGCTGAAGGACAGCGGGCAGGTCACCGTGGACTTCTCTTCCCGGATGCCTCTTTGGAGCCGGATATAAAAGGCCAAAAAATTTTGCCATAGAACAAGAATGAATAACAGCGCCGCGGCAGTTTGATCCATTGCCGCGGCGCTGTTCATTTTTCAGGGTTCGTCCGGATATCGCAGAGGCGGACGACGTTTGTGTCCGCTGCGGGCGTAATAGCGATCGATGATGGCCTTGTCCTTCTCATTGGCCTCGCCGGTGGTGATATACTTGTCGATGGCCGCATAGGTAACGCCCATGTCATCCTCATCGGTCTGTCCCTCAAAAAGACCTGCGGAGGGAGCTTTGGTGATGACTGCTTCCGGGGCGTTGAGGTACCGGAGGAACTCAAAGACCTCTGTGGCCGTGAGATCCGCAATGGGATTGAGGTCAAAGGCGCCGTCGCCCCACTTGGTAAAGTATCCCATATGGAATTCGCTGGCGTTTCCGGTGCCCGCTACCAGACGATTCTCACTGGCAGCCACAGCGTAGAGTGTGATCATCCGCAGACGAGGGGCGATGTTGGAAATGGCCGCGTCGTTCAGGGTGGCGATGCCGCTGAGAGCATCCATGGCCAACTCCTTCTGGGGCGTCAGGTCCAGGATGCGGGTCTTGATGTGGAACTGGTCCGCCACCTCCATGCCGTCGTCCTTGTCAATGGTGAAGTTGCGCTTGGAACTGCAGGGAAGGATGATACCCTCCGTATTATCGCAGGCCATTTTACAGAGGATGCCCACCAGGGCGGAGTCCTTTCCGCCGCTGTTGCCGAAGATGATGCCGTCGGCGTGAGCGGCCTCCAGCGCTTTTCTGATAAAAGCGATCCGCTTCTCAGTCTCTTCCGCGTAATTTCTCATGATCAGCGCCTCCTTTTATTCCACAGTAACGGACTTGGCCAGATTCTTGGGCTTGTCGATGTCGCAGCCGTTGGCACGGGCCACATAATAAGCAAACAGCTGGAGGGGAATGATCTCCGGCAGGCTGTTGAACAAAGACTCGGTTCGTGGAATGAAGATCACATCATCAGCCTCGGCAAAGATCTGCCGGTTGCCCTCCAGGACCACGGCCAGGACCTGCGCGCCCCGGGCCTTGACCTCCTTGATGTTGCTCATCATCTTGTCGAAGAGCGCTTCATAGCAGGCCAGAGCGATGACGGGCCGCCCCTCCTCGATCAGCGCGATGGTTCCGTGCTTGAGCTCTCCGGCGGCATAGGCCTCAGAGTGGAGATAGGAGATCTCCTTTAATTTCAGGGAGCCCTCCATACAGGCGGCGTAGTCCAGATTTCGTCCAATGAAGAAGATGTTATTGTGATTGTAATACTTCTGCGCCAGAGCCTGGACATTGGGGTTCAGATCGATGGCACGCTGGACCAGGCTGGGGAACTGCTGGATCTCATCCACCAGGCGGGCGTATTCTGCGTCGTCCAGCCGACCGAGACGGCGGGCCAGGTAAACCGCCAGCATATCCATCACCGCCACCTGGGTGGTGTATCCCTTGGTGGTGGCAACGGCGATCTCGGGACCGGCCCAGGTGTAGATCACATCGTCGGCCAGCCGGGCGATGGTAGAGCCCACCACGTTGACGATGGCAAGGATCCGGGCGCCCCGGGCCTTGCACTCCTTCATGGCGGCGATGGTGTCCGCCGTCTCACCGGACTGGGAGACCACCACCAAAAGGGTGTGCTCATCCACCAGCGGGTCCCGATACCGCAGTTCTGAGGCCAGATCGGCTTCCACGGGGATGCGGCAGAGCCGCTCAATGACGTACTTCCCTACACTTCCGGCATAGAATGCCGAACCGCAGGCGGTGATCATAACTTTGTTGATCTGCTTCAGATCCTCATCGGAGAGATGGAAGTCATCCAGCACGATCTCCCCGTTTTGGATCCGGGGCTCGATGGTGGACTTGATGGCGTTGGGCTGCTCCATGATCTCCTTGAGCATGAAGTGGTCATAGCCGCCCTTCTCTGCCGCCGCCACGTCCCAGGTGATGCGGGTGATCGGCTTTTCGATCTCCTTGCCCAAATCGGTATAAACGGTCACCTTTTCCGGGGTCAAATCCGCAATCTCTCCGTCCTCCAGATAGATGAAGTTCTTGGTGTGGGCCACCATGGCGGTGACGTCAGAGCCAAAATAGTTCTCCCCTACGCCAATGCCGACAATCAGAGGGGCGGCCTGCCGGGCGGCAATGATCCTGCCGGGTTCATGGGCGCAAAGAATGCCAAGGGCATAGGCACCCTCCAACCGGCCTACGGTCTTGAGCACAGCATCCTTCAGGTCGCCATTGTAATACTGCTCCAGAAGCTGGACCACCACCTCGGTGTCAGTTTCGCTCTTGAAGGTGACGCCTTTTGCTATGAGCTCTTCCCGGAGGGAGGCGTAGTTTTCAATGATGCCGTTGTGGACCAGCGCAAAGTCCCCGCCGTTGCTGAGGTGTGGATGGGCGTTCTCATCCGTGGGCGCGCCGTGGGTGGCCCAGCGGGTGTGGCCGATGCCGCAGTTCCCTTCCAGCGCCTTGCCTCCGTCGATCTTTTGGTCCAGGTTTTTGATCTTTCCGCTGGCCTTCTCCATGTGAATGCCGCTCTCGCACAGGGCGGCAATACCCGCGGAGTCATAGCCTCGATACTCCAGTTTCTTCAGCCCGTCCAAAAGGATGGGCGCTGCCTGCTGGCTGCCGGTAAAGCCGACGATACCACACATAGTGTTTCCTCCTTCTATGATCCAGATGATCTTGTTGAGCACAGCTCTCAGGCCGTGCAGCGATTATGCCAGTCCGATCCGGCGCATGACCTCCTGATAGGCATCCTCCACGTTACCCAGATCTCGGCGGAAGCGGTCCTTGTCCAGCTTCTCGTCGGTATCCCTGTCCCACAGGCGGCAGGTGTCCGGCGAGATTTCATCAGCCAGGATGACGGTTCCGTCAGAGGTCCGACCAAACTCCAGCTTGAAGTCCACCAGTCGGATGTTCACTGACAGGAAGAACTCCTTTAACGCCTTGTTGATCCGAAACGCCAGATCCTTGATGGTCTCGATTTCCTTCTCCGTGGCCAGGCCCAGCGCCCGAGCGTGATAAGAGTTGAGCAGCGGATCGCCCAGCGCGTCATTCTTATAAGAAAACTCAATGGTCGGCGCGTTGAACACGATGCCCTCCTCCACCCCATACCGCTGGGCAAAATGGCCGGCGGAACAGTTGCGGATGATGACTTCCAGGGGAATGATCTCCACCTTTTTCACCACCGTGTCCCGGTCGCTGAGCTCCTCCACGAAGTGGGTGGGGATGCCCTTAGACTCCAACAGTTGCATCAGATGGTTGGTCATGCGGTTGTTGATGACTCCTTTTCCTGTGATGGTTCCTTTTTTCTTTCCATCAAAGGCCGTGGCGTCATCCTTGTAAGAGACGATAAATCGTTCCGGGTCGTCCGTGCGGAAAACCTTTTTGGCCTTCCCTTCATAGATTTGTTCCAGCTTAGTCATCCTGTATCGAGCCCTTTCTTTGGCCTGCGCAGAGATCTTATGCGCGATGCGAGTGATATACGGCTTCTATTTTCTCATAAAACAAAAGAATTTGCAATGGGTCCCCGTTCATTTTTCCCGGCTCGTTTTTCCCATCCCCCCCGCAAAACTGTTTTCACATGAAATCACCAGGGAAAATACTTGCATTTTTTCGTTTTTTCCTTGACAGTCTCCCACCGGGATACTATAATTTGCAGGAGCGGACGAGTGCTTCGGTGGGATTCGAGGCTTACTTGTCCTTTTTGCTGTCCGAACGGCGAAGAAAGGAGCGGAACCTCATGAGCAGCTATACCAAGGAAGACATCATCCGCATGGTGGAGGAGGAAGGCATCGATTTCATTCGGATGCAGTTCACCGATATTTTCGGTCAGTCGAAAAACGTGGCCATCCCCGCCTCCCAGATCACCAAGGCGGTCAACAATCAGATTTCCATCGACGGCAGCTCTATCGAGGGCTTTACTCGGATCCATGAGTCCGACCAGTATCTCTATCCCGATCTGGACACCTTCACCGTCCTGTCCTGGTATGAGTCTCAGGGCAAGGTGGCCCGGCTGATTTGCGACGTGCGCAACCCAGACGGCACCCCCTTCATCGGCGACCCCAGAGGGGCCCTGAAGCGGGTCATGGAAAAGGCAGCCACTCTGGGTTATACATTCAACGTCGGCCCAGAATGCGAGTTCTTCCTCTTCGAACTGGACAAGGACGGCAAGCCCACCACACGCACCGGTGACGAAGCCGGGTACTTTGACCTGGGCCCCATCGACCACGGCGACTACATCCGCCGGGAGATCTGCCTGGCCTTGGAGCAACTGGGCTTTGAGATCGAGGCGTCCCACCACGAGTGCGCCGCCGGGCAACATGAGATCGACTTCAAATACGCTGATGCCCTTACTGCCGCCGACAATATTATCACCTTTAAGCAGACGGTGAAGAAGATCGCCTATGCCAACGGCTTCCACGCCACCTTCATGCCCAAGCCCATCTACGGCACCCCCGGCTCCGGCATGCACATCAATATGTCTCTGTTCAAGGACGGCAAAAACGTCTTTTATGACCCGGACGGCGAGTTGGGGCTCTCCAAGGAGTGCTACAGCTTCATTGCCGGCCTGCTGGAGCATGTGAAGGCCATGACCGCCATCACCAATCCCCTGGTCAACTCCTATAAGCGGCTGGTGCCCGGCTATGAGGCTCCCTGCTATCTGGCTTGGTCCGCCTCCAATCGGTCCGCTTTGATCCGCATTCCCGCTGCCCGGGGCAATTCCACCCGTGTGGAGCTGCGGAATCCTGACCCCTCCTGCAATCCCTATCTGGCCCTGGCTGTGTGCCTGGCCGCAGGACTGGACGGCATCGAACGGGGTCTGACCCCGCCGGAGGAGATCACCGAGAACATATTCGACATGAACGCCGCCCAGCGGGCGGAGGCCGGGATCGAGGACCTTCCCGACTCCCTGGAGCACGCTCTCTTTGATTTGGAAAAGGACACCCTCATCCAGAATGTTCTGGGTCCCCATATCTATTCTCAGTATGTGGCCGGCAAGGAAAAGGAGTGGGAGGAATACTGCACCCGTGTTTCCAGCTGGGAGATCGCGAAGTACATGGTGTTGTATTGAGCACAACAAACCGGGAGAACCCTTCGGGGCTTCCCCCGGTTTTTTCTGCGATTATGTATATTTATTTGAATATTTTTCTTAATATTCATTTTTCCGGCGATTACACCAAAAAATATGCAGGTATTTTCGTTTGTTTTTTCGTGAAAACCGCCGCCTTTCCATTGACGGGAGACGGTCTATCCTTTATACTTAAAGATTAGAAATTGAAGAAACCGCGGGAAACGCATCCTGCTTTTTCTCGCACCGATCAGTTTGATCGACGGATGGAGGGACACGATGAAAAAAGCATATCTCTACTTGGAAAACGGCCAGGTCCTGGAGGGGAAGAGCTTCGGCGCTTCCGGCACCGCCATGGGCGAGCTGGTTTTCACCACCGGTATGACCGGCTGCGTGGAAAGTCTGACCGACCCCAGCTATTATGGACAGTTGGTGGTCTACACCTTCCCCCAGTTCGGCAACCCCGGCATCTGCCTGGCGGATAAGGAAAGTCCCCGTGTCCGCATGGGCGGCGTGGTTGTCCGGGAATACTGTGAGGCCCCCTCCAATTTCCGCTGTGACATGACGGTGGACCAGTTTCTGAAAGAGCAGAACGTGGTGGGTATCGCTGGGGTAGACACCCGGATGCTGACCCAGATGCTCCGGGACGGCGGCGTCCTCAACGCGGTAATCACCACCGAGAAGGAAAAACCGGACTTGGAGGCGCTGAAAGCCTTTAAGGTCACCGAGTCCGTGGAGAATACCAGCGAGACCGAGGTCCAGGTCCAGACCCCCCAGGGCGAGGAGAAGTTCTCCGTGGCCCTCATCGATTACGGCGCCAAACAGAGCATCGCCAACTCCCTGCTGGCCCGGGGCTGTAAAGTGACGATCTATCCCTACAATACCCCTGCCGAGACTATCCTGGCCGCCGGACACGACGGCGTGATGCTCTCCAACGGCCCCGGGGACCCGGCGGACAACCCATTCTGTATCGAACAAATTCAGAAGCTGTTCGGAAAGCTCCCCATGTTTGGCATCTGCCTGGGACATCAGATGATGGCCCTGGCCGCGGGGGCCAAAACCAAGAAAATGAAATTCGGCCACAGAGGCGCCAATCAGCCGGTGAAGAACCTGTCCGACGGCACCGTGTCCATTACCAGCCAGAATCACGGCTACGCCGTGGACGCCGACTCTCTGGAGGGCACTGAGGGCGTTCTGCGGTTCGTCAACGTCAACGACGGCACCTGTGAAGGTGTGGACTACCCCGCCTACCATGCCTTTTCTTTGCAATTCCACCCCGAGGCTCATGGCGGGCCTCTGGATACCCTGACTGCCTTTGACCGCTTTACCGATATGATGAAGGAGGGATTGTAATGCCGAGAGATACTTCCATTAAAAAAGTCCTTGTCATCGGCTCCGGCCCCATCGTCATCGGCCAGGCCGCTGAATTTGACTATGCCGGCACCCAGGCCTGCCGGGTCCTGAAGGCCGAGGGCGTGGAGACCGTGTTGGTCAACTCCAACCCCGCCACCATTATGACTGACAACGCCATGGCTGACGCGGTCTATCTGGAGCCTCTGACCACCCAAACTATCAAGCGCATCATCGAGGAGACAAAGCCGGACAGCCTCCTGGCGGGCCTGGGCGGACAGACCGGCCTGACCATCGCCATGGAGCTGGCCCACGAGGGCTTCCTGGCCTCCCACAACGTCCGGCTCATCGGCACCAACGCCGACGCCATCGATAAGGCCGAGGACCGGCAGATCTTCAAGGACACCATGGCCGCCATCGGGCAGCCCACCATTCCCTCCGACACCGCCAATGACATCGAGACCTGCGTGGAGATTGCTAACCGCATTGGTTACCCTGTCATCATCCGGCCCGCCTTTACCTTGGGCGGCGGCGGCGGCGGCGTGGCCTACAACGAAGCCGAGTTGCGGGAGAAGGGCGAGGTGGGCCTGGACTACTCCCCCATCACCCAGGTGCTTATTGAGAAGTACATCTTCGGATGGAAGGAAATCGAGTTTGAGGTCATGCGGGACCACAAGGGCACCGCCATCACCATCTGCTCCATGGAAAACGTGGACCCCGTTGGCGTCCACACCGGCGACTCCATCGTGGTGGCTCCAGCCCTGTCTCTCATGGACAAGGAGTACCAGATGCTCCGCTCCGCCGCGCTGAAAATCATCGACGCCCTGGGCATCGAGGGCGGCTGCAACTGCCAGTTCGCCCTGGACCCCGAGAGCTTTGAGTACGCCGTCATCGAGGTCAACCCCAGAGTGTCCCGGTCCTCCGCCCTGGCCTCCAAGGCCTCCGGCTACCCCATCGCCAAGGTCACCGCCAAGATCGCTCTGGGTTACAGCCTGGACGAGATTCGCAACGACGTCACCGGCGAGACCTTCGCCTGCTTCGAGCCCTCCATCGACTATGTGGTCTGCAAGTTCCCCAAGTGGCCCTTCGACAAGTTCCACGGCGCCAGTCGGAAGCTGGGCTCCCAAATGAAGGCCACCGGCGAGGTCATGTCCATCGAGCACACCTTTGAGGCCGCGCTGATGAAAGCGGTCCGGGGGGCGGAAATCAAGCTGGACACCCTCAACTACACGGATACCTCCGGCCGTGACCTGGAGGAGCGGATCGCAGCCATGGATGATTTGCGGCTCTTTGCCATCTTCGAGGGCCTGAAAAAGGGTATCTCCATCGAGCGCATCCATGAACTCACCATGATCGACGAGTGGTTCCTCGCCAAACTCAAGAACCTGGCGGACTTCGAGCTCTCTCTGGCCTCCGGCATCGACGGGGAGAAATACCTTCAGGGCAAGAAGTACGGTTACCCGGACAAGACTCTGGCAAGGCTGGCCGGTGTGGACGAGGCCTCTCTCCCCCACCGCCTGCCCAGCTACAAGATGGTGGACACCTGCGCCGCCGAGTTCCAGGCCCAGACCCCCTATTTCTACGCCACCTACGACGACCACTGTGACTCCCGGACCTTCCCCCGGTCGGGCAAGAAGACCGTCATCGTCCTGGGCTCCGGCCCCATCCGCATCGGCCAAGGCATTGAGTTCGACTACAGCTCCGTCCACTGCGTCCAGACCCTGAAGGAGTTGGGCTACGACGTAGTCATCATCAACAACAACCCAGAGACTGTCTCCACGGACTATGATACTGCCGACCGGCTGTACTTCGAACCCCTGTCCCCTGAGGACGTCATGGGCGTCATCGAGGTGGAGAAGCCTGTGGGCGTGGTGGTGGCCTTCGGCGGACAGACCGCCATCGCCCTCACGGAGTTCCTGGACAAGCAGGGCATCCAGATCCTGGGCACCTCCGCCGACGGCATCGACACCGCCGAGGACCGGGGCCGGTTCGACGCCCTGCTGGAGACCCTGAACATCAAACGGCCCAAGGGTATGAGCGTCACCACCCTGGAGGAAGCCCTGGACGCCTCCGAGTCTCTGGGCTATCCCGTTCTCCTGCGGCCCTCCTACGTCATCGGCGGCCAGAACATGGTCATCGCCCACGACCGGCCCGACGTGGAGAAGTATATGAATGTCATCCTCTCCGGCGGATTCCGCAACGACGTGCTGGTGGACAAGTATATGCCCGGCACTGAGCTGGAGGTGGACGTGATCTCCGACGGCGTGGATGTGCTGATGCCCGGCATCATGGAACACATCGAGCGGGCGGGCGTCCACAGCGGCGACTCCATCGCCGTCTATCCCCCCTACAGCCTGACGGATAAGATGATGCAGGTGGTGGTGGAGTGCTCCGAGAAGCTGGCCCTGGCCCTGGGCACCAAGGGTCTGGTGAACATCCAGTACCTCATCTACCGGGGCGAGCTCTTTGTCATCGAGGTCAATCCCAGAGCCTCCCGGACCGTTCCCTATCTGAGTAAGATCACCGGTATCCCCATGGTGGACCTGGCTACCCGGATCATGATGGGCGACACCCTGAAGAACCTGGGCTATCCCTCCGGCCTGTGGAAGATCCCGCCCTACTACGCGGTGAAAGTGCCGGTGTTCTCCTTCGAGAAGATCACCGACGCCAACGCCATGCTGGGCCCCGAGATGAAGTCCACCGGCGAGGTCCTGGGCTTGGGCCGTACCTTCAGCGAGGCCATGTTCAAGGGCCTGGCCGCCGCCGGCTACCGGCACTACGCCGGCAAGGGCGTGCTGCTGTCCGTGGAGAACCACGAGCTGCCCGAGGTGGTGGGCCTAGCCAAGAAGTTCGACGACCAGCAGATGCCCATGTACGCCACCCCGGACACCGCCGAGGTCATCCGCTCCCTGGGCATCCAGGTCCATGAGATCAAAAGCTGTCAGCCGGGGTCCGAGGCCTACCAGCTGATGGAGGCGGGGAAGATCGGCCTCATCGTCTACACCGGCGCCCTGTATGACGACACGATTCACGAGTATATTGAGCTCCACCGGGAGGCCATCCGCCACAGTATCGCCACTGTCACCGCCCTGGACACCGCCAACGCCATGGCGGACATGATGGCCAGCCGGTTCCATCTCAGCAACACCGAGCTGGTGGATCTGAACCGGATGCGGAAGGAACGGCAGCTGCTTCCCTTCGCCAAGATGGAGGGCAGCGGCAACGACTACATCTTCTTCGACAACCGGGAGGGCGTCATCCACAGCCCCGGCTCTCTGTGCATCTCCCTGTGCGACCGGCACTACGGCATCGGCGGCTACGGCATCGTTCTCATTGAGAACTCCGAGATCGCCGACGCGAAAATGCGCATCTTCAACCGGGACGGCACAGAGGGCAAGATGGCAGGCAACAGCATCCGCTGTGTGGGCAAGTACCTCTATGACAAGGGCATTGTCAGGAAGGAGTACATGACCATCGAGACCGCCAGCGGCGTGAAGAGCCTGCTGCTCTATATCCGCAACGGCAAGGCCAATACCATCAGCGTGGGCATGGGTAAGGCCGATCTGCTGGCCTCTGCGCTGCCCACCACCCTGCCGGGGAACACTATCCTCAACCGGCCGGTAGAGATTGCCGACCAGACCTGGAACATCACCTGCGCCAGCGTGGGCAACCCCCACTGCGTGGTCTTCTGTGATGACCTTGCCTCTCTGGACCTGGAGCACATCGGACCCAAGTTTGAGCACGCCTCCTACTTCCCCGAGCGCATCAACACCGAGTTCGTCCGCATTGTCAATGAGGACACCCTGCGGATGCGGGTCTATGAGCGAGGCAATGGCGAGACCGTGGCCTGCGGTACCGGAGCCTGCGCCGCCGTCATCGCCGCCACGGAAAACGGCCTCATCGAAAAGGGCCGGGACATCACTGTGAAGTTGGTAGGCGGTGACCTGGTGGTCAACTACACTGACCATGAGGTCATTCTCACCGGCGACGCAGTGCTGGTCTACGAGGGCGTCGTAGAATACTGATCCTCCGCTCCAGCAGAACAAAGCCCATCCCGCCGGGGTCCGGACACGTCCGGGTCCCGGCGGTTTTCTGCCTTCTTTGCACCCATTTTCTCCGGATTTCATAGGATAGAATGTCCCCGGTGCGGGACGATATCCCGAATCCAAGGAGGAATGGTATGCTGGACGGCTTATTCTCGATCTCTTGTCCGGTCCAGGCGCTGCTGGCGACGCTGTTTACCTGGAGCGTCACCGCTCTGGGGGCCAGCCTGGTCTTTTTTCTCAAACAACCGAATCGCAATCTTATGGACGCCATGCTGGGAATGGCCGGCGGGGTCATGGTAGCTGCGTCCTTTTTCTCTCTCCTTGCCCCCTCCGTAGAGATGGCGACCGCTCTGGGACTGGTTCCCTGGGCCACAGCCTGCGGAGGGTTTCTGGCCGGCGGCGCCCTTCTGTTTTGCGGCGACCGGTTCTTCTCCCGAATACAGCGGACCCTCTCATCCGACCAAACCATGGGAGAGGGCTGGAAACGATGTGCCATGCTCATCTTCTCCATCACCCTGCACAATATCCCCGAGGGCATGGCCGTGGGAGTGGCTTTTGGGTCTCTTGCCTACGGTCTGGAGGGAGGATCCCCTGCATCCGCCTGGCTCCTGGCTCTGGGCATCGGGCTGCAAAATCTTCCCGAGGGCATGGCGGTTAGCCTCCCTCTTCGGCGGGAGGGCTGCTCCCGGAGAAAAGCCTTTTTCTACGGACAGCTTAGCGGTGTGGTGGAGCCTATTGCCGGGTTCCTGGGTGCGCTGCTGGTGGTGAAGGTTCGGACCTGCCTGCCCTTCCTGCTGGCCTTTGCCGCAGGGGCTATGATCTATGTGGTAGTGGAAGAACTGATCCCCGAGAGTCAGACCAACGAAAACAAGGACTGGATGGCTCTCTTTACCCTGGTGGGCTTTGCTGTGATGATGGTGCTGGACGTGGCCTTAGGCTAGAGGCATATCTCCCGCGAACAACGCATAGGTTCAGACATCACCCAACAACGGAGGCGGTCTGAACATGGAACGAAAGGAAAACCTGGTCATTCTGCGGGGCACGGCAGCGGAGATTCCGGTCCTCTCCCACCGGTCACGAGGTCTTGACTTCTACCGGTTTCCTCTGGCGGTCCCCCGGCTCTCCGGGAGAGAGGATCGGCTAAATATCCTGATCCCCACCGGTCTGCCCTTGCCCCAGGCAGGAGATTATGTGGAAGTCAGAGGAGAAGCACGGTCCTTCAACAACCGCAGCGGCACGGGAAATCGACTGGTCATCACGGTGCTGGCGCAGGCGGTGACGGCAGGCATCGGAGAACCGTGCAATCTGGTGACACTGCGCGGACGTCTGTGCAAGCCTCCGGTCCGGCGTCGGACGCCTTTGGGCCGGGACATCTGCGATCTGCTGCTTGCGGTGGACCGTCGCTATCGGCGGTCAGACTATCTGCCCTGCATCGCCTGGGGCGCTCTTGCCCACCGATGCGGCGGCATGGAGCCCGGGGAGCAGTTGTGGATCACAGGGCGGTTCCAAAGCCGAGTATACTGGAAGACCATGGGCGAGGTCACCCAGGAAAGGACGGCCTTTGAGATCTCTATCTCCTCTCTGGAAGAACCGATCACGGAAGGACCGGAGCCTTTTGACCTGGAGGGTGGCTGAACATTCCACGCAACAAAAGCCGGAGGATTTCCTTCGGCTTTTGTTGTAACAAAAATGAAACATCCCGGGAAGGTATCCTCTTCTTTTGTTCACGGACTATTCACAATTATGGAGTACACTAGCTTCAATTTGTACGAACCCTTACAGTTTCCCCTTGACCGGAGGTTTCTTATATGGAATACAAACGCATTGTAGCCGCGGGCCTTACCTGCGCCATGCTGTTCTCCATGCCGGTACCGGCGCTGGCGGTGCGGAAGGGCAGCGCCGGACCTAAAGCGGCAGGCAAGCTGGATACCACCCAAATCGTGCCTGTAACCAGCGGGAGCCTGTCCTTTAACCAGATCGAAAGCCGGGTGCTGGCCAACAATCCCTCTCTTCACGCGGCGCGGGAGGGCCTGGAATCCGCCAAATCCAACGACATCAACAAACAACTGAAAGACCAATACGATGAAATGGAAGACGCCCTGGATGCTCTGGATCTTACCATCTCTCAGCTGGAATCCTCCATTTCGGCCATGAGCACCGTCCCTGCTCAGGACCTGGCAAAAGCCAATCAGGATCTGCACACCGCGCTAACCTATACGGAGGGCGGCGGGATCAACTCTGACCTGCTGGCCCAGAGCATTGACAAAATCAGCAGCCTGACCGCCAGCACCACTGCTGGGCAGATGATGGCCTCTTCTTCCTCTTACGATCTGATGTCCTTAAAAGCGCAGAGAGACTCGCTGGAGGAAAACCTTTCCGAGCTGAAGGGCAACGAGAAAAAAATGAAAGAAGAGTTCCAAAAGACCATTGAAGACCTGGAACGTCAGGTAGAGAACGCCGAGGATCAGCTGGTCTCTGCTGCAGAAGGCCTTTACATCACGATCTTGTCCAATCAACTCTCCTACGAGTCTCTTCAGGACTCCCTGCTGTCCATGGAAAACACGGTCCAGGAGATGAAGCTGAGATATGAGCTCGGGCAGATTTCAGCCCAGACGCTTCTGCAGGTCCAGAACGGATACGCTACGATGATCAACACGGCATCCAGTCTATCCAATGGGCTGACCACCATACGTTCCAATCTTCAGTCCCTGATGGGAGAGGTCCCGGACGGAAATCTGGAGCTGGTAACGGTTCCCGCGGTTACCCAGGAACAGCTGGACGCCATCCGTTATGATTCCGATCTGGCCAAGGCCAAGGAGGCCAGTTATGCCCTCTACAGTGCGGCCCGATCCGTGGAAAAAGCCGAAGACGACATGGACACTGCCCGCAAGGACCACGGTAAAAACAGCTATCAGTATAAGACTGCCGAGCACGCCTACCAGTCCGCCGTCTATCAGCAGACCGCCTCCATCGCCTCCTTTGAGCTCTCTTTTCAGACCCTCTATCAGGCTATCGCTCCCGCCCAGGCAACCCTGTCCGTGAAGGAACTGGACCTGATCTATCAGGAGCAAGAATGCGCCGCGGCGGAGCTGAAATATCAGCAGGGAAATCTCTCCGCCAACGCCCTTCAGGAAGCGGTCAATGCCCGGGAGAGCGCCCGGCGGGATGTGGAGAACGCCAAGCTGGATCTGTTCTCCGCCTATCACGCCTACCGACAGGCAGTGGATAAGGGATTGGTCAGTAGTGCAGGCTAACGCGGGACAGAACCGCTAGGAAAGTAAAAACCACCCTTTTGCACGAAAAAACACTCTATCCTGCGTTGATTTTTGTCAACTCCTGTGGTAATGTTAGTGTGTACGGAATTCTAGCCGGAAGGCTGCCCCTCAGGGCGTTCGTGGAAGGTACGTCAGCGGCCGGACCGGTACCACTTGAGTTAAAGGAGTTATTGTTATGAATTTTGAACTGACCGAACAGCAACAGCAAATTCAAAAGTTAGCCCGGGACTTCACCGAACAGAAGGTAGCCCCCAAGGTGCTGGAACGGGATGAGTCCCGCGAGTACGATATCGGCCTGTACAAAGAGCTGTCCGACATGGGCTTCATTGGCCTGCCGTACGCCAAGGAATATGGCGGCCAGGGCCTGGGATATATGGAATACGCCCTGGCCATTGAGGAGATCTCCAAGGTGGACGCCTCCCTCTCCGTCTCCTACTCCGTCTCCACCTCTCTGTACGGCGGCTCTCTGTACTTCTCCAACGCCACCGACGAACAGCTCAAGCGGTTCATGCCTCCTGTCATCCATGACGGCCATTTCGGCTCCTTCGGTCTGACTGAGCCCAACGCCGGCTCCGACGTCAGCGGCCTGAAGACCTTCGCTGAGCGGGTAGGCGATGAGTTTATCATCAACGGAGACAAATGCTTCATCACCAACGGACCTCTGTCCGATTACTTCGCGGTTTACGCCCTCACCGACCATGAGGCCGGCCCCAAGAGCATGGCCACCTTCGTGGTGGAGCGCAACACCCCCGGCTTTACCATCGGCGCCCGTCACAACACCATGGGCATTCGCTCCGCCATGGTAAGCGAGCTTCACTTCCACGACGTGCACATCCCCGTGGCCAACATGATCACGCCTCCCGGCATGGGCTTCGCCGCCGCGCTGAAGACCCTGGACGGCGGCCGCATCGGTATCGCTTCTCAGGCTCTGGGTATCGCGGAAGGCGCCTTTGAAATTGCCCGGAAGTACCTGATGGTCCGTGAGCAGTTCAAGAAGCCTTTGTATAAGAACCAGCACCTTGCTTTCCGTATGGTGGACCTGGCCAACGAGATCGAGATGGCCAAGTACCTGGTCTATAAGGCCGCTTGGGACAAGGACAACCACAAGCCCTTCTCCGCTTCCGCCGCCAAGGCCAAGCTGGTGGCCGCTGAGACCGCCATGCACGTGGCTACCGACGCTGTGCAGATGCTGGGCGGCAACGGCTTCATGAAGGAGTATCATGTAGAGCGCCTGATGCGGGACGCCAAGATTACGCAGATCTACGAGGGCACCAGCGAGATCCAGAAGATCGTTCTGTCCAAGGGCCTGTTTAAGTAAGGCGAACTTTGTTTCAAATCTTTGCATAAAAATCCGGCTCCCCTGCCTGTCTCGGTATGGGGAGCCGGTTTTTATCTACTCTGGTCAACTATTGTCCTCTCGGATCGTTGGGGTTGGTCAGCTGTCGTTTGCGATGCTTGGCCCAGGCCCGGGTAATCACACGAATGATCTCTGAGGCAATGAGGATTCCGCCTGCAATTGCCACGGCCACAAATACCGTCTCAGCGGCTTTGGCCAAAAAGGTATCCATATCTCCTTGGACCACGCTGTCCATGGTGTAAAAGAGCGCGCTGCCGGGGAGAAGAGGAACGATTCCCGAGACCAGAAATATGGTGGCCGGAGCTTTCCTTCGGCGGGCCATGGTCTCCGCCCAAAGGCAAACCAGCAGGGCAGCCACTAAGGTGCTGAAAAACACGGATCCCCCTGCTGCGTGGATCACAAGGTACGCTGACCAGGAGAGGACGCCCGCCAGTGTGGCAGCGGGAAGATGGACCGCTCGAACGCGGAAGAACAGGGCGAAGCCCAAGGTGCCGAGTCCAGCACAGGCAACCTGAAGAATCGACTGTGTCAAAACAGACCACCTCCGATCACCATGGACGCCGCATAACCGATGGCAATGGCTCCCGCACCCAAAAGCGCTTCAATGACCCGATAGACTCCGGTGAGAATGTCTGCGTAAAATAATTCTCTAACGCCGTTGACCATCGACAGCCCCGGAATGAAGATCATAATGTCGCCGATGACCACCATGTCCAGCCGAAGGCCGGGAAAACACGCCGCCATTCCTTTCGCCAACAGGCCGGAGATAAAGCAGGCCACCACCGTGTAAATCGTCCGATTCTGCCGGTGAAGGCTGCGAAGCTGCTCCATCCCGTAGATCGCTCCGGCGATGAGCGCGGCGATGAGACCATCTCTAAGTCCACCGCCAAAGAAGACAGCAAAGGCCCCCGCCCCCAGAAGATACCCGAAAAACACCGGCCAGGACCAGCGGGGACTTGGATGAGAGAGAGCTCGCGGCAGATCCGCAACCCTGGGCGGTGATTCACAGATCTGCCGGGCAACAGCGTTGATGCCCTCCAGACGGCGGAGGTTGGTTCCCGTCTGCTCCGGCTGGATCATACAGGTCGAGGTATAGTGGCTTCCGTCTGGCAGCTTGACCGTTGCCACGGTCTGGGTGGCCATGGTGTGTACGTCCAGGACCTCCAGACCATAGGCGCGAAAAATGCGAGACATGGTGTTGTCCGCCCGCCACGCCTCCGAGCCGCACTCCATCATCTGGCGGCTTAAGTCCAGTGTGTATTCCACCAGAGCCTCCCACTCCGCTCTTGTCATGTTCTCTCCCCCTCTCTGCCTTTCATTGGACGCCTATCATAGACCTTTTTTCTTCAAATTGCAAGTGTCGAAGCCCACAGAAGGGGGATAGATTTCCATGACGATTTCATGCAAATCTTATCCGTCTTTCCATTGACATTTTGGAAAAACAAGCTATGATGAGTGTGTCCCTTTTGCCCTCTGAGAGAAAGCGAGGTATCGTGATGTGGGATCGTGTACAATTCAAAGCCACCGGGAAAGCCCGGTTCAAGAACAACTACTGGCCTTATGTGGCTGTCAGCGTGGTCCTTGCTCTGGTGGGCGGCGGCCTGTTCAGCTATTTGAAAAACGCGGGGAACGCTTTGGAGCAGTTCATGGCCAGCGGCCTGGTCAATTTGGATCCTCAGATGGTTGCCGTCCTTCATCGTCTGCTTGCCCTCACCGCTCCCTTCGTCCTGACCTCAGGTCTTCTTGGCCTCGCCTTCACCCTGCTGGTGGGCAATCCTTATGCGGTCGGCGCAAGCCGGTTCTTTCTGGAGAATGACGGGGCCAGAAAGCCCTCCTTTGATCGAGTAGCCTTTGGGTTTACCCAGGATTTTGGCAATGTGATCGTCACCATGCTGCTGAAATCTGTGTTCGTCTTTCTCTGGACCCTGCTGTTTATCATTCCCGGCATCATCAAGAGCTACAGCTATTTTGCCGTACCGTTTATCCTGGCTGAGAATCCCAAGCTGGATTGGAATCGTGTCTTGAAGCTCAGTCAGGCCATGACACAGGGACATAAGTGGGACATTTTCCTTACCCACCTTTCCTTCCTTGGATGGCTGCTGCTCAGTGCAGTGACCCTACAGCTGGTGGGCGCCTTTTATGCCTTCCCATACATGGACGCAACCAACGCCGAAATGTATCGTTGGCTTCGCAGCGAGGCGCTGAAAAACCATTTGTCCTCCGAAGCCGAGCTTCCGGGAACCGGCCCTGTTCTTTACCAAGACTAGGGCCTGTTTGAAAAACGTCAACATGCCCACTGGCGGGTATATTTCCGCTATATTTCGCCAAATTTCGTTTAAGGTGCTATGCTTTGGATTGGATCAAACTGTCCACCGGACAGTTTGACTTGAAATCCATACAGGATTCCCGCGAAAATTTTGCTTCATCTGTCGAACAGTCCGGGGGACTGTTCGGTCGAATCGCAGGCGAAGCCACATTGGTAACTAGAAAATATCCCTCACCATTTGGCATATTGCCTATTTTTCAAACAAGGCCTAATCGCATATTTCCACATAAAAGACCTCCCGACGTTCTGCCGGGAGGTCTCTTTTTCTCATCATTCCTGTTTGACAACGCCTGTTTCTTTCAGTTTTTCGTAGATGGCCTCGCCCAGCCTGATCTGCTCTTCCGGCTCCAGATGCGCGCCGTCGATGGAACTGGCGGAAACGAGCTGCGCCGCGTCCAGAAACCAGCACTGGTACATCTCCGCCAACTGCCGGTACCAGTCCGCAAGCTCCTCGGAGACCTTTCTGGCCCGGGGAAAGTCAAAGCAGTCCGCCAGCCAGTCATCCTTCGGATCGATTCCCACCAGAGGCGGAGCGATTAAAAGGATCTTCATTTGGTCCGCCATTCGAAATCGATTGTAAGACTGGACCTTCTCCAGGAATATCTGCATCTCACCGGCGATGTCGATGGAGGCATAGGAGAACTTCCGTTTCAGATCGTTGCTTCCCAGCATCACGATCAGCAGATCCAGGGGGCTCTGGCTCTCGATGCAGGGGATGATGTAATGCAAGCCGTTTTTCTCGCCCTCGGCGGGGTCCTCTGTGGCGATGGTCCGGCCGCTCTGCCCTTCCTCAATGACTTTGTACCCCTCCTCCCCCAGAAGCCTCTGGAGCACGCCGGTCCACCGCTGCTCCTCCGGGATACGGGTCCGGGTGGCAGGATGAAAGCCCCAGGTCAGGGAGTCCCCAAAGCATAGGATCCTGTACTTTTCCATGCCGGACTACCTCAGTTCAGGAAGTCCTTCAGCTTCTTGGAGCGGCTGGGATGACGAAGCTTCCGCAGGGCCTTGGCCTCGATCTGACGGATCCGCTCCCGGGTGACATTAAACTCCTTGCCCACTTCCTCCAGCGTGCGGGTGCGGCCGTCCTCGATGCCGAAACGAAGCTTCAGGACCTTTTCCTCCCGAGGGGTCAGCGTGCTCAGTACCTCCACCAGCTGCTCCTTCAGCAACGTGAAGGAAGCGGCTTCCGATGGCTCAGAGGCGTCCTCGTCTGGGATGAAGTCGCCCAGATGGGAATCTTCCTCCTCACCGATGGGGGTCTCCAAGCTGACGGGCTCCTGGGCGATTTTCAGAATCTCCCGGACCTTGTCCACCGGCATATTCATCTCCTCGGAAATCTCCTCCGGGGACGGATCGTGGCCCAGCTCCTGAAGCAGCTGTCGGGAGACCCGGATGACCTTGTTGATGGTCTCCACCATGTGGACGGGGATGCGAATGGTTCGGGCCTGGTCCGCGATGGCACGAGTGATGGCCTGCCGGATCCACCAGGTGGCGTAGGTGGAGAATTTATACCCCTTGGTGTAATCGAATTTTTCCACCGCCTTGATCAGGCCCAGATTGCCCTCCTGAATCAGATCCAGAAACAGCATCCCGCGGCCCACATACCGCTTGGCGATGGACACCACCAAACGGAGGTTCGCTTCAGCCAGATCCTGCTTGGCTTTCTCACCGGCGGAAATGAGCTTCTGCAGCTCCGCCCGGACCTCCTGAGGAATTTCTTCTCCGGTCTCCGTCATCTCCGCCATCTGGGCCTCAGCCTCCTGGCCGGCCACCATGGTCTGGGCCAGGGACACCTCCTGCTCGCTGGTGAGCAGGTCCACCTTGCCGATTTCCTTTAAGTACATCCGTACGGGGTCGTCGATGCCGAAGGAGTCCACCAGGGTGTTGGGGTCTACGATCTCCTCCTCGGGAATCTCCTCGATCTCCTCAATGGGAGGCATGTTCTCATCGGTGATCTCCGGGGGAAAATCCTCCCCCGCGGTGTCGATCCCCAGATTCTCCAGGACATCATAGATCTTGTCCATCTGCTCGGACTCCAGATCCATCTCCTCCAGGACGTCCATCATCTCGCTGGCGGATAGGCTCCCCTTTTTCTTTCCTTTTTCCAGCAGCTCACCAAGCTTTTCCGCGCCGTTTAAACCGGACACGATCTTCAGGATCTCTGCCTTGCCGCTCTGGATCTGCTCGTCGGTGATCGTAATGAGCCTGGGCTCCTTTTCCCGCTGCTTGTTGGTCTCCGGCACTTTTTTTTCGTTCATGGCGTCCCATCTCCTATCTGGTTCTTTTTTCGTTTCGCGTCCCGAGCGGCCAACAGTGTCGCCTCGTCCACGTCCGTCTTTGTTTTCAGCTTTTCCCGGGCGATGACTGCCCGATAATCATCCAGCGCTCTGGCGCTGTTGGTCAAATCGGAAGGTTTCCGAAGGATCTCTGCCAGCAGGCTTACCTCCTCTGGGTCCAGTTCTCCTTCCAGAGCCCCCAACTGCACGGAGCGGCCCTCCTGCAATCGTCGGCGGATGACGTCATAGATATGCCCCAAATGCCCGGAGGAAAAGTCCTCAGGCTCCAATCCGGAAGTCTGCGTCACCAGCGTTCCGTCCAGCATAAGCAGACGAAGGATTCCCTCCTCTGCCCGGGCAGAACGGGGATTCTCATAGCGGAGCTGCCGCTCTCGGGGCTGGATCTGGTTCAGCGGCGTCAGGCTCCGGCGGTCCTGCTTGCGCTTGGCCGCCCGGATGGTTCGGTTCCTGGCTTGTCGAACCTCCTGCATGACGGCGTCCTTCCCGACGCCTGCGAGTTCCGCCACCTGACCGGCGTAGACCTCCTGCTCCACAGGGCTGTCCAGCCGGGAGAGCATGTCCGCCGCTGCACGGGCGTATTCCGCCTTTTGAACCGGTTCGCTCAGGTCGTATTTTGCCCCCAGCTGACCCAGGTTATATTCCATATAGTTTTCCGAACGGTCCAGCAGACGGCCAAAGGCTTCGGGACCGTAGGTTTTGATGTACTCGTCCGGATCCTTCGCCCCCGTCACTCGGAGGACCCGGACCTTCAGGCCGGTTTTCTCCAGAAGAGGAATGGCCCGGTCTGCCGCCTGAACGCCCGCCTGGTCGGAGTCATAACAGATGACGACCTCCTTGGTAAACCGGGAGAGCAGCTTGGCGTGGTCGGCGGTGAGGGAGGTTCCCAGGCTGGCCACCGCACAGTCAAAGCCTGCCTGGTAGAGCGAAATGGTGTCCATGTAGCCCTCTGTGAGGACGATCCGCCCCAGTTTGGTGTTCTTAGCCAGATTCAATGCAAACAGATTCCGACTCTTATTAAACACCGGGGTGTCCGGTGAGTTGAGGTATTTGGGCGTCCCATCCCCCAACACACGGCCGCCGAAACCGATGACGTCTCCCCGCAGATCGATGATGGGGAACATCACCCGGTCCCGGAACCGGTCGTAAATGCCGCCTTTTTTGTTGCTCACCGCAAGACCTGCCTCCAGCATGTCCCCTTTGTCAAAGCCCTTCTGGGCCATGGCGTGGATCAAACTGTCCCAGCTGTCCGGGGCATAGCCCAGGCCAAAGTTGGTCAGGGTGCCCTTGGAGAGCCCACGGCGGCGGAGGTATTCCAGGCCGGTCTCCCCTGCCGGGGACCAGAGCTGACGGTGGAAGAATCGGGCGGCCTCCTTGTTCAAGGCCAGCAGTCTCCCACGGCGACGGCGGGCGGTTTCGTCCACGTCCCCTTCCGGGAACTCCAGATTGGCCCGCTTGGCCAGCAGCCGCAGCGCGTCCAGATAGGGCAGGTTTTCCATCTCCATGATAAACGAGATGACGCCGCCTCCCTTGCCGCAGCCGAAGCAATGATACAGCTGCCGATCCGGGACCACGTGGAAGGAGGGGGTCTTTTCTCCGTGAAAGGGGCACAGTCCCCAGTAGCTGCCGCCCTTCTGGTTGAGGCGGACATAGTCTGAGACCACGTCCACAATGTCAGACCGGGCAACCAGCTCGTCGATAAACTCCGATGGGACTGCCATACTGCCACCTCCTTGCCCCGGCGCCTTCTCTATTTCACCGACCAGGACAGGGGAACAAAGGCCGAGACATAGGTGTCCACGGCAAACTTATCTGTCATGCCGGCTATATAATCGCACACGGCCCGGTCCACGCCCTCCCGCATCCGGATGTCCTGGAAGTCGGGGGGCAGCTTGTCCGGGTCTTTCTGGTAATACTCAAACAGCCGGGCGATCATCTCCTGGGCCTTGGACTCCTCTCCCTTGGCCACCGGATTGCGGTAGACCGCCTCGAACATGAAGGCACGCAGCTCCGCCATGGCTCCGCCGCAGCGGGGAGATTGGACGATCTCGTTTTTCCCCTGGCTGGTTTCAATGACGTCGGCGGTGAGGGTGTTGATTCGTCCGCTGTGATCCCAGCCTAGGATCTGAGAGACCTCCAGGGGGATGTCCAGAGGGTAGATGATCCCGCCCCGCATGGCGTCATCAATATCGTGATTGATGTAAGCGATCTTGTCAGCTACCCGGACCACCTGGCCCTCCAGAGTCTCGGCCATGTCCTTGCCCGTGTGGCAGAGGATGCCCCGGCGGGTCTCGTAACACAGGTTCAGGCCGTCTCCGCTGTTCTCCAGGCGGTCCACCACCCGGAGAGACTGCTCGTTATGGCGAAAGCCGCCGTCCAGGATCTCGTTGAGTACCCGCTCTCCGGCGTGCCCAAAAGGAGTATGGCCAAGATCATGGCCCAGGGCAATGGCCTCGGTGAGATCCTCGTTGAGCCGGAGACCCCGGGCGATGGTCCGTGCGATGCGGGCAACCTCCAGCGTGTGGGTCATCCGGGTGCGGTAATGATCTCCCTCCGGCTGCAGAAATACCTGGGTCTTGTGCATGAGCCGGCGAAAAGCCTTGGAGTGGACGATGCGGTCGATGTCCCGCTGGTAGCAGGTACGGATGGCGCAGGGCTCGATGGACCGCAGACGGCCCTTGGATCGGCTGGACAGAGAAGCAAAGGGAGACAAAGTCTCAGCCTCCCGCTGTTCGGTCCCTTCCCGCAGAGTCATAGACATCGCCTCCCTTCATCTCTCTGATGGTGTTGCTGAATTCTTGGTAACATGTTATACGCAGAAAACCTTCGGTTCCCTGCTGTTTTTAAAAATTTTCCGAAAAAACTTTTTATTCGGAAACCGGAGCGGCACGGAAGCATTCTCCCAGGTGGATCGCCTCACACTGACCGGCGGTGAGTTCAGTGATGCGGGCGGCATAGGCGTCAAACTTCTCCGAGGGCAGAAGAGCCGAAACCAGGACCTGGGCACCGTAATCGATCTCTCCCAAGATCCCGTCGGCGGCGGTCACTGCCTGCTTCACCCGCTCCAACAGATGATAGGGGCACTCAACCGCAGTCTCCGCCCACTGTCGAACCACAGCCCGGCCCGCTTCCGTAAGCGTGTCCTTGGCGGATTTGGTATAGGCCCGGAGCAGGCCGCCGGTTCCCAGCAGCACGCCGCCAAAGTAACGGGTCACCACGCAGCAGACATTTTCGACACCCTCCCGGCGGAAAACCTCCATCATAGGCTGACCGGCTGTTCCCTGGGGCTCGCCATCATCAGAGTACCGGGTGATATTGCCCTCCCGGATGAGATAGCACCAGCAGTTGTGCCGGGCGTCGTAGTACTTTGCCTTCATCTGGGCGATCTTTGCCCGGGCCTCCTCCTCGGTCTCCACCCGCCAGACATGGCCGATGAACCGGGAGCGCTTTTCGGTAAACTCCGTCTCGCTGTCCCGGGCCGGGACATAGTATTCTGCCATGGTCTCAGTCCTCCCAGAACTCCTTCGGGGGCTGCCAGCCCTCCACGATGTGATCCCGGACCTGGCCGGCGGTCTTCTCGTTGCACACGGCCTCCACCAGAATGGTTTCGCCGTACTCCACATTCTCCACCTTGGCCTCCTGATAAAGGATATCCAGCACTCCGGCCTTGTCATAGGGCAGGGACAGAGTCAGTCGATGGAACCCGGTGTCCAGCCGCTGGCCGATTTTTTCCAGCAGCTGATCCAGGCCCTCGCCGGTGAGGGCAGAGATGGAGACGATATCCTCCCCATGGGGCCGAATATCGCCCACATAGACATCAGACTTGTTGAACACGTCGATGCGGGGCGTGGCTTCGGCGCCCAACTGACGGATAAGCTTCTCCACCACCTCCGCCTGCACCCGCCACTCCGGGTTGGAGGCGTCGATCACATGGAGGATCAGATCGGCAAAGGTCAACTCCTCCAGGGTTGCTTTAAAGGCCTCCACCAGATGATGGGGCAGCTTGCGGATAAAACCGACAGTATCCGAGATGAGCACCGTGCAGGTGTCAGAAATCTCCAGGGTCCGCGTGGTAGTGTCCAGGGTGTCAAAGAGCCGATTCCGGGCGGGGATAGCCGCGCCGGTGAGGGCGTTGAGCAGCGTGGACTTTCCTGCGTTGGTGTAGCCGACGATGGCAACCACTGGGACCTCGTTTTTCTCCCGACGGTCCCTCTGAACAGCCCGGATGCGGCGGACTTCCTCCAGGTCCTCGGTGAGCTTGGCGATTTTTCGTCGGATATGTCTCCGGTCGGTCTCCAGCTGTGTCTCGCCGGGGCCGCGGGTTCCGATGGGAGATTTGCCGCCGGAGGCGGTCTGCCGGACCAGGTGGCCCCACATACCGGTCAGCCGGGGCAGTAAATATTTATACTGGGCCAGCTCTACCTGGAGGCGGCCCTCTCTGGTTCGGGCCCGCTGGGCAAAGATATCCAGGATCAGGCCCGCCCGGTCGATGACCTGGACCCCGATATCTTCCGTCAGGACCCGCTGCTGAGAGGGCGAGAGCTCGTTGTCAAAGACCACCAGGTCAGCCTCCAGAGCCTGCACCAGTTCCTTGGTTTCCGCCACCTTGCCTTCGCCAAGAAACGTGCGGGCTTCCGGCGCGTCCCGATGCTGAAGGATGGTGCCCACGCATTCTCCGCCTGCAGTCTCTACCAGGTCGGATAGCTCCTCCAGGGTGACATCGCTGGCGTTGTCTTCCCGGGAGAGACTGTTGGCGGAAAGGCCCACCAACACCGCCCGGTTTCTGGTCTCGTCGATTTGCATACGGTTTTCGGCCATAGGGACTCCTTTGTGTCAAGTTGGATCACTTTACAAGTACTTTTACAATTTCTCCGATATACATCCTGTGATAGTCATGGGCTGGATAGTGCTCCAGGCCGACCTGGTCCATGTTGACCGGGTCCAGATCGTTCCAATATCGTTTGCGGCAGACCAGAACCAGTTCCGCTTCAGCGGGATAGGGTGCCTCACCATCCAGAACAGGATGAAGGCCGCAAGCGGCAAATTTGTCCCCGTCACGTCCGCTGGCCGAACCGCAATAGGCCAGAGCGTCCCGGTAATCTTCGGAGAAGAAGGAAAGGGTGAACCAGTCGCTCTGCTCCAGGAATTCATAGGTGTACCGCTGGGGCCGGACATAGATGGTAGCCACAGGCCGGTTCCACAGCACGCCAAGGCCGCCCCAACTGGCGGTCATCGTATTGCAGCGATCCCCGGTCCCGGCAGTGATCAGGGTCCACCGGTCGTCGAAGAGCTGAAAGACATTCGCGGAAAGAGTCTTGGGATCGAACTGTCGCATAGGATACCTCCTGCAATGATCTGAATCAGTCTATGCGGGCCGGCCGGAAAAGGGGTCGGGAACAAACAGGATTACAAAACCCGTGCCGGATAACACGGCACGGGTCTGAAGCCAGAAATATCAGTTTTCGAAACCGAACTTTTTGTTGAAGCGGCTGACGCGTCCGCCGGTATCCACCATCTTCTGCTTACCAGTGAAGAAGGGGTGACACTTGGAGCAAACTTCTACTCTGATGTCCTTCTTGGTCGATCTGGTCTCGATCACGTTACCGCAAGCACATCTGATGGTCGTCTGCTCGTACTTGGGATGGATGCCTTCCTTCATGAGTGTTCACCTCTTTCTGCTTATAACTTCTCAATGGGCGTTTGGTGGGTTTGGGCGCAGAAAAAACGTCCACCCCCGCAAGCGCGTCATTTATTATAGCATGGGGTTTTTCAAAAATCAACTGTTTTTTCAAGATATTTTTCACTTTTTCCTGTTCTGCTCAGCCCTCCAGATAGACCGGCACGCCGGGACGCAAAAACCACAGGATCTGCCGACGGACCGGCTGTCCGGTCAGGGTCTCTAAGGCGAAAGCATAGGCCGCCAGCTGCCCTCGATAAGACTCCGCCCGGTCCGCAGCGCCGGATGCGGAGACCCGGTCGCTTTTGAAATCCACGATGGTCAGCCCATCAGGCTCGGCAAACCAGGCGTCGATGACCCCCTGAAGAAGAAGCTCTTCCCCTGACGGCGCTTCCGGGTAGAACCGGGAGGCGTCGGCCAGGATGGAGAAGGGATACTCCCGCCGCAGCGTTTTGTTGGCAGACATCGCCCGGCCCAGGGGGGATGCAAAGAACCTTGCCACGGCGGCTACGTCCACAGACTGCGCCTGGAGGGGAGTCAGATATTCCTTTGCCGTCAACCGGGCCAGTTCCTTTTTGATCTCCTCCGGGGTGTGAATCTTTTCCATGGGGATGATCTGCATCACTGTGTGGAGCGCAGTCCCCTGCTGCGCCGGGGTAAGGCCCAGGGTCTCCTGGGCAAAGGTGGGGCGGTAGAAGGGCTCCGATTCCCCGCTCTGTCGCAGAAGGAATACCCCTGGGTCCTCCTGGTCCTGGGTGGCGATCTGGGTTGCGGTGATCTTGGCAGGCGTGGCAGAAGCCGTCCCATAGGGATACCGCCAGAGGAGACGGTCAACGATTTCCTGGCCGGACAACCGGGCCGTGACCTCCCGTTCAGAAGAGGATTCCGCCCGGATTACCTCCTGGGACACGGCGCCGGTGTGGTAAGCGATCTTCCAGGCAGGTCCGAATTTTGCCGGGGGCAGTGGAAGATCCTCTCGCTGGGCGGCGGCACGAAGAGCCTGTCCCTCCGGTCGGGCCATGGCTGCTAGGATGATCCACTGTCCCACACTGGAGCAGGAAGCAAGGACCCTCGGGTCCGCCGGAACAGAAACGCTCTCCACCAGGTTTTTCAGGTCGGTGGCGCCGTACGACAAGCTGTGGGTGAGGATCAGTTTTTCCTTGGCCCGGGTCATGGCCACATAGAGCAGCCGCATTTCCTCGGCCAGGAGCTCCTTTTTCAGCGCCAGGGCCACTCCGGTGCGCGCCGTGGTCGTAAACTCTACCATGGTCTCCCGGTCCACCCCCTTGGGACCCAGGCCCAACTTGGGATGGAATAGGACGGGCTTTTGCAGATCACTGTAGTTAAACCGCCGTCCCAGGCCGCAGAGGAATACCACAGGATATTCCAAGCCCTTGGAGCGATGGATGCTGAGGATCTTGACTCCATCGGTGTCCTTGGGCGCCGAGGACGAGCCCCGCAGACCGCCGCGCTCCCGGACCCGGTCCAGATGGAGCAGAAAGGAGAAGAGCCCCTTGTGTCCCGCGCTCTCAAACCTTCGTGCCAGATCGGAGAAGGCCAGCAGATTGTCCCGCCGTTTCTCTCCCCCGGGCAGGGAGGAAAAAATCTCCAAAAATCCCAGGCGGCGATATAAGTCCCAGAGAATGGTCCCGCTGTCGGCCTCCGACGCGGAAAAGCGCAGGGAGGTCAGCAGATCAAGAAATTCCATGCAGCGCGGGTTCCCCTCCGATGCTGCGGCGGACAGGGCGTCATAGTATTCGCCCGGCGCCTTGGTTCTGATCTCCGCAAGCTCGTCGCCGGTGAATCCCCATACCGGGGAGCGGAGAGCGGCAAGCAAAGGGATATCCTGCCGGGGATTGTCGATGATCTGAAGCCAGGAAAGGGCGGCGGAGATCTCTGTGGTTTCAAAGAAGTCTCCCCCCTCCTCGGAGGACCAGTTCACTCCCTGCTCCTCCAGGGCAAGGGTATACCAGTGGCGCACCGGACCGGGCGAGCGCAGAAGGATGGCAATGTCGTCGGGCCGCAGAGGACGTGTTCCGCCCGATCCGTCAGACACAGGAAACGCCGATTTCAGCATTCCGGCGATCCGGCGGGCCACAAACCTTGCCTCCAAGTAATTACGGTTGGCCTTGTCTTCCGTGAGGGCGGGATCCTCAGAGAAATCCAGTACATGGAGCTCCGTTTCGTATCCCTCCCCTTCCGGGAAAGAGCCGCCGGGGTAAAGCGCCGCGTCGTCGGTATAGTCCATCTCCCCCAACGCCTTGGACATGATCATCCGGAACAGGTCGTTGGCGGCCTCCAGGACCTGGGGGCGGGAGCGGAAGTTCCTGGCCATGGTGATGGAACGTGGCGCTCCTTCCTTCGCGTCAGTCCAGGGAGCATAGCGCTCGTATTTGTCCAGAAAGATCGTAGGGTCCGCCAGACGAAATCGGTAGATGGACTGCTTTACATCCCCCACCATAAAAAGGTTCCGACCCTGGTCCGACAGGGCGTCAAAGATGGCGTTCTGGACCTGGTTGGTATCCTGGTATTCATCTACCATAATCTCGGCATATTGCGCCCCCCACTGCTTCGCCACATCTGTGGGCGCGCCGTCCGGCGACACCAGCAGCTTCACGGTCAAATGCTCCAGGTCGGAAAAGTCCAGCAGGGCCCTCCTGGCTTTCTCCTTGGAGTATGCGGCGGAAAAGTCCTCCACCAGATCGATCAGGCCCTCCATGGCTGGCCGCACCAAAGCCAGATCAGACAGCAGGGCTTGGCTGGTTCCGGAAATCGATGCCGTCAGAAGATCCGCCGCTTTTTTGCAGCGGGTCCGGATGGATTTGATCTGTTCCTGAGCAGCAATATCCTGAACCCCTTTGGCTCCCTTGAACCGGGGAAAGTCAACGGAACAAGCGTCGGCGGCGTCCCAGCTTTTCCCCGCAGCCTGACCGAAGGCCCGAAGCTGTGCGGCCGTGGTTGCCAGGCTGTCGCTGTAGGCCTTGACCAGGACATCATCCCGTTGGGCAAGCTCCAGCGCCTTCTCCATTTGTTCCGCCCAATAGTACGCAGTCTGGGCAGCGTCCTCCATCAGAAGCGCCCCCCAGGGCGTCTGGCGAATATCGGTCACACCAGTCAAGTCCAGGGACCTGCGCTGCGTCTCCAGCCAGCCCAGCGGGTCGGCGTCACTCTGAATCTTTCCGAACACATCCAGTACGATGTCCATCAGCCGACTGTCATCCCGTCCGGCTGTGAGAACATCCAGAAGCGCGGCAAAGGTACCGTCTGGGTCAACCTCTTCATATCGGGACTCCAGGACCCGTTCCAGAGTTCGCCCCATGAGCACGGAACTTTCCTCCTCCTCACAAAGGGCAAAATCCGCCGGAATGTCAAGCAGATGCCCCCATTGGCGCAGCATGACCGAGCAGAAGGCGTGGATGGTGGAGATCTGGGTTTTATACAGCAGAGCGGACTGACGACGAAGATGAGGATTCTCCGGATCATTCCGAATGGCGTCAGCCAGTTCCCCCGCGATCCGAGCCCGAAGCTCCTCCGCCGCGGCGCGGGTGAAGGTAATGATCAGGAATTCGTCGATGTTCCGTCCCTCCCGGATGACCCGATCCAAAAGCCGCTCCACCAGGACCCGGGTTTTGCCCGAGCCCGCGGCAGCGGAGACCAGGAGGCTGCCTCCCCTGTTTTTTACCACTGCCTCCTGTTCAGGTGTCCGCTGTACGGCCATGATCCGCGCCTCCTTCCTCATCGCTGTCGGTCAGTTTGTCCCAGAAGGCCGAAGGGCTCACCGTAGGCGCCCATCGGCGGCGGTCTCTCCCCTCCTCAAACTGACAGACCTGGATATAGTCACAATACTGACAGGCGTTCTTTGTCGGCCCCCGCCAGAAGGGATCGGCGTCGATGTTCCCTGCCGCGATTTCCCCACAGATGTCCTCCAGGATCTTTTGGGTGTGTCGGCGCAGGCGGCCCAGCTTTTCCGCCGTGACCAGGGCATCCCCGGAGATCGCTCCGGTACGGGCGCTGATCTTCAGCGGAAGGAATCGCATCCCGCTCTCTCCGTGCTCCATGGCCTCAATGACGTCCTCATCTGCCAGGACAAGGCCCCGGCGGACCAGTTCCTTGTCCAGCAGCGCCTGCCGTTGGCTCTCCTCCATGGTGCGGCTGCCGGAGATCATGGCGTCCCGGGCGGGAAGATACAAAACTCCCGCCGGTGTGGGGCGGCTCCCCAGGATCAGCTCTCCCTTTTCCTCCAACGCAAAAAGATATAAGAGCATTTGCAGACCCAGACCGTTCCAGACCTCCGTGAGATCAAAGGATTTTCGACCGGTCTTATAGTCCACGACACGAAGATAAAGACGACCGTCCTTCTCCCACCCGTCCACACGGTCCACAAACCCGGAGACTCGAAGGGTGACTCCGTTTCCCCGGACCTGGATGGGGGGCAGCTCCTGTCCCGTGCCGAAGCCCAGCTCAAAGAGAATGGGCTGAAAGTCCGAGGCGCGCAATTCCTCCACAACGTTGTCCACAACGGCCCGCACCCCAGTCTGAAGGCGGCGGAACAGGTAGCGGAAGCGAGGAGTCTGGTGCTCCATGCCGCCAAGCTGCGTGTTGACATACTCTGTGACGGCCTGTCGGGTCAGGTCTCGAATCTCGTCATTCGTGCAGGCGGGAACTCCGCCGCGGTCTCTGGCCGCCTTAAGAACGTGCTCCAGGACAAAGTGGACAAAGGTACCATACTCCGGTGCGTCAAAGCCCGCCCTTCTGCGGGGTCTGGCAGATAGTCCATATTGCAGGAAATAGGCAAAATGGCAGGATTTGTATTGGTCCATCCGGGAAGCGGACATGGCGACCTTTTCCCCGTAAAGCCGTCTGACGACACCGGGAGAAAGCTTTCCTCTCTCCCACTGTCCGGCCCGTTCCATCCGGTTGAAGGTCTCGCAATATTTTTCTTCCAAGACGGTTCTGACTTCCGGATCCTCGAAGGCCAGTTTGAGGAGCCGATCCGGTGAGAGCGGAGGCTCAGCAGCGAGCGCGCTTTGCGGGAACAAATTCGTCAGCCGCTCCACCAGGAAGGAGGGCCTTTTCTCTCCCTCTCCGCCGGAAGGCCAGGAAACGTACAGCTTTTCCGTGGGCTGGGTGCAGGCGGTGTATAGGATAGTATTCTCCCGGCTCAGTTTTTCCTCGATGGTGGGCGAGAGCTCCAGGCCGAAGCCCTCCAGGAGTTCTCGGTCCCGGTCAGTGAGCAGACCCTGCCCCGGCGTCACTTGGGGAATGGATCCGTCATCCGCCCCCATCAAAATCAGGACCTTGCTGGAGCGATTGGCCAGGCGCTGGGCGTCTCCCACCACTACCCGGTCCAGAGAGGCGGGAATGGTGCCCACCGTATAGCGGGACAGCAGAAGCTTGATCAAGCGAGAAAAGTCGGATAGTTCCCCTTCCAGATCGCCCAGCAGAGAGACACACTGTTCCAACGCGCCGCAGAAGATCTCCCACAGCTGACTGACCTCCCGGGCCAACTCCGGTTCCCCATGGTCCAGGAGAAAAGCGGACCGGGCTTCCAGGGCGTCGGGAGCGCCGATGCTTTCCAGGAAGCCATAGAGCGCCATACCCTGGATCCGGATGGTCTCACCGGCGGACTTCCGAAGGGTCTCCAGGGGCTCCACCACCTGGCGGCGGAGCGCATTGAGTTCTTCCAGGAGCGTCCGGTCTTCCTCAGTGAATGGACGGTGGTACCCCGCCGGGTGCATGGTCCAGTCTCTGGGCGAGGTCCAGCGGCTCCCCCACAAGTCCCAGGTCCGCACGTAGTTCTCCAGGCGGTCGCACTGGTCCGGCGTCAAGCCAGCTAGTCCGGTTTTCAGATAGCGGAACATGTCCTCATACTCATAGCCGCCGCTGACCGTGTCCAGAGCGGAAGTGATGAGGGCAAAGATGGGTTTTTGGAGAATATCCGTCTTCTCTGACTGGAAGACAGGAATGTCAAACTCAGCGAAAACCTCCCGGATGTGATCCCGGTAACATTCCATAGACCGGGCGGAAAGCGCAATATCCCGATAGCGGTACCCCGACTTCACCAGGTCCCGGATGACCCCTGCCGCCCAGCGCACCTCATCCCGTGGGGATGGCAAGCTGGTCACAATGATGCTGCCATCCCAGGGACCATCATAGGGTTCCACTGGGAGAGAAAACAGCTGAGCCTCCATGTGGCGCAGAGGTCCCGTTCGATTGCGGGCAGGAACACTCAAGTGTTCCTCCGTGACCTGACAGGGCGCCTTCGCCGCCAGACGCCTGAGCCAGGCAGCGGTGCGGCGGGCCGAAGCAAAGACCTCCTCCCGGTCCCGACCGGGCTCCATGGTGAGCGTGACTGTGACGTTCTCAGCCTGTCGGAGGACCCGTTCCAGGACCAGTCCCTGCTGGGGGGTGAAATCGGTAAAGCCGTCCAACCAGATATCCTTCCCGGCGCAGTAGGGGCAGTCCCGCAGTTTTTCCGCCAACCGGGTAAGCCGGTCCCGGGGGTCCAGACTTCCCCGGGCGGTCATTGCCTCGTAAGCGCCGAAGATGAGGCCCAGGTCCTTCAGCTTGTCTCCGTCCATGCCGCAGGTCTCCTCCCCTGCCCGAATGAGATCGGCGGAGGTGACGCAGCAGCTTTTCAGTTCGTCAGCCGTGGCGATGAGGCTGCTCAGGAATTCCGGCTTGCGGGAGGGCAACGCGTACACCGTCAGTCGGGCGGAGACGGAGCGCAGCGCGGCGTACATCACCAGCAGCCGCCCTCCCTCGTCCAGAACCTCCCGTGCGCCGCCTCCTGCCAGAGAGAGGACCCGGTTTTCCAGCCGGGTAAAGGTCAGGACCTCCCCGTACAGCCCCGCCCGGTTGCCGTTCTCCCGGCAGAAGCGCTGCTCGGTCTCAAAGGACGCCTGCTCCGGGACCAGAAGTAACTGCGGACGGTCCTTGCCCGCCTGGGCCATGCGGCGGAAGATCTCTTTCGTCTTTCCGCTGCCGGCCCGTCCGGTGAGGATGTGGAGCATGGGAATGCCTCCTTTCGATAGAATCTCCTGCGAAGATTCGAGCATCTGTCTCAACAGTCCCCCGGACTGTTGGTCCCCTGTCTATGTGTCAATCCCATCCTATCCGTTTGGATGGGTCAGAAAGCGTCGATCAGGCCGGAGATCCCCTGTTCCCGGTAGATATTTTGGTAGTATCCGATCTCCTCCCGGATGAGGCCGTCAATGGCCCGCATTCCCAGCAGTTCTACCGGGGCCTGGTCATCGGTGAGGATATGGTCCCCGCCCTGATAGGGGGTCAGGCGGTCGGAAACGGTTCGCAGGTGGCCTGCCAGCTCCGCGTCGTCTACGCCGCCCCATTTTTCTCTCAGCCACTGTGCCGGATCCCCGTCCAAAGCGGCAAACAGCTCCCGATTAGTGGTTCCCGGCACATCCGCGGTATAAACCGAAGGAAAGAGGCTGGCAATGGTGTCGCACAGGGCCTGGTTGATGCTCCCCTCCCCGTCGGAGTGCATATTGAGATTGACCACCATAATGCCGCCAGGGGCAAGATGCTCCTTCACCAGAGAGAAGAACTCCACGGAGGACATCTGGAAAGGAATGGTGATGTCCTGGTAGGCATCCACCAGGATGACGTTGTAGGACAGGTCGGACGCCTGCAAATATGCCCGTCCGTCATAGGTGGTGACGTCTACTGTGTCGGGCATATCGAAATACGTATAGGCAAGGTCTGTGATTTTGTCGTCGATCTCCACGCCCTCCACCTGGGCGGAGGGGAAGTATCGGGCGCACTGGCGGGCGTAGGTCCCTGTTCCGTTGCCCAGGACCAGGATCCGAGGCCTGGCGTTCTGATAGGGGTTCTCCGCCATCACCGGACCGGCCAGGGCGTAATCGTAGTACATCCCGGTGAGGCCGTCCTCCTTCATCATCACCGACTGAACGCCGAAAAGAACATTGGTGGAGAGGATCATCCGATCCGGCTGTTCCTTGACCTGGAGATAGTTGTAAACGGATTCTCCCTCGTAGACCAGGGACTTGTCCCAGAAGGCAAAGGAATTTGAGTTGCCAAGCACCGCACAGAGAACAAAGAGCGCCAGGGCGATGACACAGGCCCGCAGTCCGGCCTTGGAACTGAGGAAATAGATCAGTCCGATGGCCAGCAGGATGCCGGAGAAGAGCAGAAAGGTCACCGCTGTCCCCACCGTCGGGATGGTCACAAAGGTGGGCAGGAAGGTACCCAGAATGCTGCCGATGGTGTTGAAGGCGCCCAAGGTCCCCACCGTCTTGCCGCTGTCATCCAGGCTGTCCACCGTGTACTTTACCAGGGAGGGCGTCACCGTACCCAGAAGAAACAGCGGGTAGACGAAGATCACCATGCAGGCGCAGAAAGCGGCAATGATAAGGAAATTGGTGCTGACGGTCAACACCAGCAGGCCGGAAATACCCAGGATGACGTACTTGCCAAGCACCGGGATGGCCGCGATCCACACGGCGGCAATCAGAAGGCGTTTGTACAGTTTATCGGTATTGGGGTCCTTGTCTGCCATCCGCCCGCCCCAGAGGTTACCCAGAGCCATGGCGATCATGATGGTGCCGATGATGATGGTCCAGACGATCTGGGAAGAGGAGAAATAGGGGGCCAGCAGCCGACTTGCCCCCAGCTCCACCGCCATCACCGACACCCCGGCAAAGAACTCGGTGAGGTAAAGATAGACTTTGTTTTTCAGAATGGGTCGTGTGTTCATGCGTATCCTCCAAGCATTGGGGAAGCCTTACAAAAAACGGCACAGCGATACGCTGCGCCGTTTTTTCAAGAGTTTGTGATCTTATGCTTTGTTGTCGGAGCCCAGGACATTGACGATCTTGTCCTTCACCAAGTCCTTGATATACTGGCGACCCACCTTCAGATAGCCTCTGGGGTCGAAGAGAGCGGGATCCTCATTGAAGGTCTGCCGAATGCCGGCGGTCATGGCCAGGCGGAGGTCAGAATCGATGTTGATCTTGCAGACGGCCATGCGGGCAGCCTGACGAAGCTGATCCTCGGGTACGCCGATGGCGTCCTTCAGCTTGCCGCCGTTGGCGTTGATGATGTCCACGTACTTGGGAATAACGGAGGAAGCACCATGGAGGACAATGGGGAAACCGGGCAGACGGCGGGAGACCTCTTCCAGAATGTCGAACCGCAGCTGGGGCTTGGTGCCGGGCTTGAACTTGTAGGCGCCGTGGCTGGTGCCGATAGCGATGGCCAGGCTGTCCACGCCGGTGGCCTTGACGAATTCCTCCACCTGGTCGGGGTTGGTGTAGGAGGAGTCCTCGGCGGAGACCTTCACGTCGTCCTCAATGCCGGCCAAACGGCCCAGCTCGCCTTCCACCACCACGCCGTGGTCGTGGGCATACTGGACGACCTGACGGGTCAGGGCGATGTTGTCCTCAAAGGAGAGGTGGGACCCGTCGATCATGACGGAGGTGAAGCCGCCGTCGATGCAGGACTTGCAGATCTCGAAGCTGTCGCCGTGGTCCAGGTGCAGGGCGATGGGCAGGCCGGTATCCTCCAGGGCGGCCTCCACCAGCTTGGTGAGGTAGACGTGTTTGGCGTACTTCCGGGCGCCGGCGGACACCTGAAGGATCAGGGGAGAGTTGACCTCCTTGGCGGCCTCGGTAATGCCCTGGACGATCTCCATGTTATTGACATTGAACGCGCCGATGGCGTAACCGCCTTCGTAGGCCTTTTTGAACATTTCAGTCGTAGTAACTAACGGCATGATAATCCCGCTCCTTTTCAGTTTGAATTCTTGGCTTATTTTATCAAGTTTTTTTAGGAATTGCAAGTGCTCTTCAAGTGTGTTATACTGTTTGTAAGAAAAAAGCGGGGATTCCCCGTCAACCACTGGGAAAAACAGGAGGAACACACTATGGAACAGTTAAAAGGCGCCTGCATCATCGGCCAGTCCGGCGGCCCCACCGCTGTCATCAACGCCAGCGCCCAGGGCGTGATCCAGACTGCCCTGGCCTCCGGTCAGATCACCAAGGTCTACGGCGCGGCCCACGGCATCAAAGGCGTGCTGGGTGACCAGCTCTATGATATGGGTCAGGAGGACCCGGCCGAGTTGGACCTCATGAAATTCACCCCCTCCTCCGCCCTGGGCTCCTGCCGGTATAAGCTGGCTGACCCGGACGTGGACGACACCGATTATCGGCGCATCCTGGAAATCTTCAAAAAATACGACGTCCGTTACTTCTTCTACAACGGCGGCAACGACTCCATGGATACCTGCAACAAAATCAGCAAGTATATGCAGAAGGTCGGATATCCCTGCAATATCATGGGCGTTCCCAAGACCATCGACAACGATCTGGCCGGCACCGATCACTGCCCGGGCTACGCCAGCGCCGCCAAGTATATCGCCACCTCCTGCATGGAGCTCTATCAGGACGCCCGGGTCTATGACACCGGCATGGTGGCCATCGTGGAGATCATGGGCCGCCACGCTGGCTGGCTGGCCGGCGCCGCCGCTCTGGCCTCCTGGGCCGGCTCCGGTCCCGACCTGGTGTATCTGCCCGAGGTGGACTTCGACATGGACAAGTTCCTGGCCGACGTGAAGAAAGTCTATGAGACCCAGGGCAACTGCCTGGTAGCGGTGTCCGAGGGCATCCACTATGCCGACGGCACCTTTGTCTCTGAGGCCAAAACCTCCGCCACAGACGGCTTCGGCCACGCCCAGTTGGGCGGACTGGCCGCCATGCTGGCCGATGTGGTAAAGAAGGAGATGGGCGTGAAGGTCCGGGGCATCGAGCTCTCCCTGCTCCAACGCTGTGGCTCTCACCTGGCCTCCAAGACTGACGTGGACGAGGCCTACGCTGTGGGCAAGACCGCCGTGGAGGCTGCCGTTGCCGGTCAGACCGATTACATGGTCGGCCTGGACTGCACCCGGGACGCAAAGGGGTATCACTGCCAGACCAAGCTGGTTCCCCTGACCGAAGCCGCCAACACCGAGCGTAAGGTCCCAAGAGAGTGGATCAACGCCGAGGGCAATGGGGTCAAACAGGAATTCATCGATTACGCGTTGCCCCTCATTCAGGGCGAGATGGACCGGCCGCTGGAGAACGGTATGCCCCGGTTCGCCAAGCTGAAAAAGGTCCTGGCAAAGTAAAACAATTCCATCTATCGTGCAAAACCAAAGCCACCGATTCCAAGTACGGAACCGGTGGTTTTGATTTATGGTTACCCCCCGTTTCGGGGAATCAGCAGCATCTGACCGGGGTAGAGCTCCTCGTCCGCAAGTCCGCTGGCCGCCATGATCTCCTCCTGGGTGGATGCGTTGGCCTTGGCGATGTCCCACAGCGTCTGTCCTTCCTTGGCAGGCCGAATAACCAGGGACGGGACGGTCTCTCCCCGCTCCTGCTTCTCCCCCAAGGAGACCTGACGGATCACAGGACAGGTCCGATCCTCTGTGAGAATCCATCGGAATGTCAGTGGAACCGTCACTTCTATGCCATCGGCGACAGGCTGGGCGGCCGGGTCCTGGGACAACCCCGCTGACCATTGACAAAGGGCAGTGCCACTGTTTGGCACTCGTTGTGTGACCGTCTCGGTTTTCTCTGTCCCTGTGGGACCATCCGCTCCGTAACAGATCGCAGTTGCCGTGACCTCCTGGTCCAACAGAATACTATCTCCCTCTCTGCGGGTGGAACCACGGCCCAATCTGACCCGCAAGTCCTCACAGGAGCCCGTCATGCTAGACAGGACGATCCGGGCGCTCTCCCGGGACTCATTCCGATCCAGCAGCTGGGGAGCCGGGATTTCCTCCCGATCTGTTTCCAGCTGATAAGAAACGCTGTAAACGTCTGTCAACGCCGCCGTCTCGGCGGTCCGGAAGACCTCTCCCTGGGCCTGGACGGTGAACTCCACCTGAATGGATCGGGGGTCCTCCGGGTCTTGGGTGCAGGACAGGTCGCTGACAAAACCTTCCACCTGACAGATATCTCCGTCGCTCTCTCCGTCCATGATCTGAGAGAAGGGCAGCTGGAATCGAAGGGAATACAGCTCCCCTTCCCCGTCTCGGCACAGCAGGTCTAACCGGGTCTCCCCCTTGAACAAAAGCTTATCGCCCACGACTCGGGCTTCCTCGCACCGGCATCCGGCTTCCGAGGTCAGAATCTCCTTCGGGTCAGGCTGTCCCGCCGGAACGGTCAGTGTATCCCGGACTGTAAAGCTTTTCTCCTGTACATTCGTCGGGCAAAAGGACTGTATGGAGCCGATCTTCTGACGGATGCCCCAGGGCAGCGGGTCCTCCACCATAGCGAGGAAGGTCTCCTGCTCCGGTGCCCAGGCGGTGACCTCCAGGCAGAAAACGACTTTTGCCAGTACCTTTCGGGAGTTCAGCGGATGGATGTCCACCGAAAGGATCCTGGGTGTTGTCCAGAGAACACACGCTGAGGTAAGTGCCGGATCCTCTGCCGCCGCGTTGAACGGAAGCACCGCCTCCATGGAAGCGATCCCCTCCTCCCCTTCCGGACGATAGAGGATCCCCACTCGGATCAGTCCGGAAAACTCCGCCCGCCCCTCCTGGACCTCTTTTCGCTGGAGGAAGAGACGAGGATGCGTAACCAGCACCGCTCCAATATCCGGGCAGGCATCAGGAACGATCATCTCCCCGTTCTCCTCCCGCTCCACCTCCAACCTGCTGACCGCGTCCCACCGCGTCACGGTCTCCTGTCTGCATTCCAATTCCATTGTGCGAACCTTCCTTTCTGAGAGGCTGACCGCCTCCGATGTGTCCGGTCAAACCTATGCACAAACCTTTTGGAATATGCAATAAGGGCCCTCATCAGGATTGGCGCGCAAGATATTATCCGATTCGAAAGAGCTTTTTCAGCAGACCGGACAGAGCCTTGGGTGCACGGACCACCACCATTTTCATCCAGGATCCCTCCTTTCCTTTGGGCGCAAAACCACCCGTCTCTCCCATGGTATGTGGGAGAAGAACGGGTGGTTCCTGTTACCATTATTCTGTTTCCTTGGAGCGCTCCCAGGGCTTGATCTCCTTTGCCATGTCGTACAGACGCATATAGCTTCGATGTCGGCTGGGCGGGATCTCTCCCCGGTCCAATGCGGCCAGAACCGCGCAGCCCTTTTCCTTGCAATGGGCGCAGCCCACAAAGCGGCAGCTGCCCAAGTAGGGACGAAACTCCCGGAAGGCGTCCGCCAGCTGATCTTTTTCCAGCAGCTCGTCATCCACAAAGGAGGAGAACCCCGGGGTGTCGGCAATGAGTCCGCCGGAGACCGGAAAGAGCTCCACATGGCGGGTGGTGTGTCGCCCCCGCCCCAGCTTTTCGCTGATCTCCCCGGTGGCCAATCCAAACTGCGGGTCCAGCGCGTTGAGGATGCTGGACTTCCCCACACCGGAGTTGCCGGTAAAGGCAGAGGTCTTGCCGGCCAGCAGGGTCCGAAGTTTCTCAATGCCCAGGCCAGTGACGGCGCTGACCTTCAGAACATGGTAACCGACTTTCTGATAGATGGCATAGAGTTCCTCTGCCGGCACCAAGTCCCACTTATTGATGCACAGAATCGGTTCACAGCCTTTGCGCTCAGCCAAAGCCGCAATGCGGTCGATCAGAAAGGGATCCGTGACCGGAATGGCTCCCGAGGCGATGATGACCAGTTGGTCAACGTTGGCAACAGCAGGCCGCTGAAAAGAATTGGTCCGGGGCAGGATCTCGTCCAGGGCGCCGCTCCCGTCCGGCTGAACGGTGACAGACACCCGGTCCCCCACCAAGGGGCTGATCTTTTTGTGGCGGAATTTGCCCCGGGCCCGGCAGGTCACCAGGGTATCGCCGCACTGAACGTAGTAAAAACCGCTGAGGGCCTTTCGGATGACGCCTTCGGTCATGGCTCAGGCTCCTCTGCCGGTTCATTGTCTTCAACGGCGGCGGGGCCTTTGCTGATCTGGAGGGAAACAGAGGTCCCCTCCTCTACCGTAGTTCCGGCGGGAATGCTCTGATAGACCACTTGACCGGCGGGGGCGTCACTCTCCACCTCCGTCACACTGGAGGCCCGCAGGTTCGCCCCGGAGAGGATGGATCGGGCGGAGTCCCAGGACTGACCGGTGAGGGTGGGGACCACCGTGGTCTTGACCTCAGGCTCCTGCTGCTCCGGTTCCTCCTCGGGACCCTTGCTTACCTGGAGCGTGAGAGCGGTCCCTTCCTCTACCTCCCGGGTGGCGGGAATGCTCTGATAAACCACCTGACCGGCAGGCTTGTTGCTGGCGACTTCTGTTACGCCGGCGATGGCAAGGCCCTGGCTGGTCAGGGTCACGCGGGCTCCCTCCAGGGTCTGCCCCACCACATTTGGCACGGAGACCATCTTGATCTCCACCCCCTGGCTGATGATGAGATGGACGCTGTCTCCGGGAAGAACGGGGGAGCCTGCCTCCGGCGTGGAAGAGATCACGTTTCCTTCGGCGATATCGTCCGAGTATTCAAACTCCGGCTCCTCTACCACAAGGCCCAATCCCTCCAGCTGCGCGGCCGCTTTTTCATAGCTCATGTCCAGCACGTCGATCATATCGAAGTATTCCTGACCGCCGCTGACCACCACGTTGATGGTAGTGCCCTTCTCGGCGCTGATCCCGGAGTCAGGATCCTGGGAGATGATCTCTCCCTCCTTATACTCGTCGCTGAACTCCGTAGAGACCCGGTTGACCTGGAAGTTGTCCATGACCGACGGATCCTCATAGACCTCTGTAAGCGTGCGGCCCAGAAGGCTGGGGACCTCGACCATCTCGGCCTTGTCAAACATGTCGCTGAAGAAAGCCAGCCAAAGGCCCGCCGCCGCCGCCACAAGGCAAATCACCACCACAAGGGGGATCAGGAACCGGCGGCGGCCGTCCTCATCGTCTTCCTCGTCATCCTCGTCAAGCTCGTCCCGGCTGTCAAGGTCTCTGCTGCCGCCCATCATCACCGGAACTTTGGGCCGGACTCGTCGGGATCTGGCCTGAGCATCTCCGGTGTCCAGCTTCTGGGTGGGCTCATCTGGCTCCGGCCGACTGCTGCGGAAGCTGGTCAGATTATAGTGGAAGATCATCTCCGGATCCTTCCGCAGCTCCTCCAGGTCCCGGAGCATGGCCTCGGCGTTAAGGTACCGCAGGTCGATGCGCGGCGCCATGGCCTTCATGGTGATCTCCTCGATGCCCACCGGAATATCCGGGTTGATCTCCCGGGGAGACAACGGGGTGGAATTGATGTGCTGGAGGGCAATGGAGACCGGGGTGTCCCCGTCAAAGGGAAGGCGACCGGTGAGCATCTCGTAGAGGACCACACCGGCGGAGTATAGGTCGGACCGGGCATCGATGTGACTGCCTCTGGCCTGCTCGGGGGAAATATAGTGAACGGAGCCCAAGGCCTCCTGGGTCAGAGTGGAGCTCTGCGAGGCGGACATGACACGGGCAATGCCGAAGTCGGCGACCTTCACGCTTCCGTCCCGGAGGACCATGATGTTCTGAGGCTTGATGTCCCGGTGGATGATCCCCCGACCATGGGCGTGCCCCAGGGCCTGGACGATTTGATTGGTGAAATACAGAGCCTCACGCCAGTTGAGATTCCCGTTTTTCTTCTGCATATATTGCTTGAGGGTGATACCGTCAATCAGTTCCATGACGATATAGTCCAAGTCATCCCCTTTGCTCACATCGTAGACAGCCACGATGTTGGGGTGAGAGAGCATGGCCACTGCCTGCGCCTCCTCATGAAAGCGGCGGCGGAACTCGTCATCTGCGGCCAGATCCTTTTTCAGCACCTTGATGGCCACAAAGCGGTTCAGGCGATGACAGTATGCCTTATAGACCATAGACATACCGCCTATGCCGATCACATCGAGGATCTCATAGCGGTTGTCAAGCAGTTTTCCAATGAGTTGATCCAAGGAAACACACTCCCTTTCTTACATCATCTGGAACAGGACAATGGTCACGTTGTCCGATGCGCCCCGGTCCAGAGCCCGGGTGAGGAGGCGATCTCCCATCTCGTCGACAGTCCCTCCTGCCAGGATATCCCGGCAAATCTCCTCATCGGAAGCCTCGTTCACCAGCCCATCCGAGCACAGGAGGAGAACGTCTCCCTTATGGACCGGCTCCCGGAACAAATCCGCCTTGACCCGGGCCGTCGTGCCCAGAGCCCGGGTGATGAGGTTGCGCTGAGGATGCCGCCGGGCCTGCTCCGGAGTGACCTTCCCCTGGGCGATGAGACCCTCCACCACGGAGTGGTCCCGGGTCAGGCGGCGAATCTCCTCCTTGCGGATGAGATAGGCCCGGCTGTCCCCCACGTTGACCACCCAGAGCGTCTTATCCCAGATGAGCGCCCCCACCATGGTGGTGCCCATGCCGTCGCAGGCAGGATCAGACTCGGCCCGGCGAAAGATGGCGGCGTTGGCCTCCTCGGCGGCCTTGACCAGCAGATCCCCTTCCCGGAAAAGAGGCAGGATGCCCTTGAGCTTTTCCATGTATTCGCCAAAGGTCTCCACTCCCATTTTACTGGCAATGTCCCCGGCGTTGGCGCCTCCCATCCCGTCGCACACCACACCCCAGGCCCGTTTGGGCCCCAGGACGGCGTGGGCGCAGGCATCCTGATTGCTGCGGCGCACGATCCCTTTATCGGTCTTGCCAAATATTGAGATCATCCCGCATCCTCTCCTTTCCGTCCTGCCGCCATGGCCTTTCGCCGAAGCTGGCCGCAGGACGCGTCGATATCGCTGCCCAGCCTCCGCCGGACAGTGGCTGTGATCCCACGCTGCTCCAACTGTTTCTGGAAGGCCGCGACCCGGCGGCTTGGCCGAAGCGGGCTCTCCTCCACCAGATTCAGGGGGATCAGATTCACATGCGCTATGGTCCCCGCCAGCTTGTTGCCCAGCAGCTGCGCATGGCGGGGTGTGTCGTTGACTCCGTCAATAAGGGCGTATTCGTAGGAAATCCGTCGTCCGGTCTTTTCAAAATACCGGCGGCAGGAATCCAGAAGGGTGTCGACGCTGTACGCCCGGTTCACGGGCATCAACCGGGTCCGGGTCGCGTCGTCCGGGGCGTGAAGGGAAACCGAAAGGGTCAGCTGCAGCCCCTCCTCCGCCAGTCGGTCGATGCCCTTCACCAGTCCGCAAGTGGACAGGGAGATATGGCGCATCCCGATGTTTTTCCCGTCGGGGTGATTCACCAGCGTCAAGAACCGCATCACGTTTTCATAATTATCCAGCGGCTCCCCGATCCCCATCAGGACGATGTTGGAGATGGGAGCTCCGGAATCCTTCTCAGTATAAATCACCTGATCAAGCAGCTCTGCCGGTGTCAGGTCACGGACCTTTCCGCCCAGTGTTGATGCGCAGAACGCACACCCCATGGCACACCCCACTTGAGAAGAGATGCATACGGAGTTGCCGTGATGGTATCGCATAAGGACGGACTCCACACAGTTGCCGTCGGAGAGCCTCCACAGGTATTTTATGGTGCCGTCCTGTTTGGATACCTGCTTGCGGGCCACCTCCGGGGAATAAAAACCGGCGGCCGTCACTTCCTCTCGGAGCAACTTCGGCAGATTGCTCATCTCCTCCACCGAGGTCACGCCCCGGCTGAACCACTGAAACAGCTGCTTGCCCCGGAAAGCGGGCTGTCCCCGCTCCCGGCACCAGGCGGTCAGTTCCTCCGGTGTCATGGATCGCAGGTCTGTCATGGCGCTTCGCCTCCCCTGCGAAATTTTGCCAGGAAAAAGCCGTCCGTCCCCAATCTCTGGGGCCAGAGGGTACACCGACCACTCTCCACCGTTCCCAAAGGCCCGGGAACCGTAAAGGGTTCCGGCGAAAACTCGGGATGACCCGCCAGGAACGCCTCTGTCACGGCCTCATTCTCTGCCGCAAGCAGGGTGCATGTGGCATAGAGCAAGGTCCCGCCGGGGCGAACATAGCGGCAGACGTTATTCAGGATGTCCAGCTGGACCTTGGGCAGTCCCGCCAGTTCCTGCGAGTCCTTGTATCGGATCTCCGGTTTTTTCCGAATGACCCCCAGACCGGAGCAGGGCACGTCGGCCAGGACGGCGTCAAAGGCGCCCTCCCATTGCGGGCGAAAGATTTTACCGTCCAGAACTCGGGCGGTGATAGAATTCAGACTCAAGCGGGCGGCTCCCGCTTCGATCAATGCTTTTTTATGGGCGTGGATGTCACAGGAAACAATCTCGCCCCGATCCTCCATGTCCAGAGCGCAGGCAAAGGATTTGCCCCCCGGCGCGGCGCAGGCATCCAGGACCTTGTCTCCCGGCTTGGGCGCCAGGGCAAGCACCGCCAGCCGCGCAGCGGGATCCTGGGCGTAGAGCATCCCTGTTTTATATGCGGTTCGCTCCGCCAGATCACCAGTAGAGGACAGGAGCAGGCAGCTGGGCAGCCAGGGGTGGGTTGTTACGGAAACTCCCTCCCCTTCCAGGCTTGCTATGATCTCCTCCACGGTGGCTCGGGTTGTGTTCACCTGGACCGTCACCGGAGGCTCCCCGTTATCCCACTGAAGCAAAGGCTCCAGCTCCTCCTGGGGGATCTGAGCGGCAAACGCCTCCACAAGCCATCTGGGGTGACTGTAGAGCAGAGACAAATAGCCCACCGGATCGCTCCGATCCAATGCGGGCAGATCGCCAAGCCGCCGGGCCAGGGCCCGAAGGATCCCGTTGACCATCCCAGCGGCGCGAGGGTTTTTACAATGCTTTTTCGCCAACTCCACCGCCTCGCTGACAGCGGCGCTGGTGGGGATCTTGTCCAGAAAGAGCATTTGGTAGAGCCCGATGCGCAGATCGTTTCGGACCTTACTCTCCATTTTCTCCAGTTTCATGCTGGCAGATTGCTGAAGATAATAGTCCAGTAGGAGGCGGTTCTGGAGCACACCGAAGCACAGACGGGTGGCCAGAGCGGCGTCACGCCGATCCAGACCCAGGTCCCGGATCATCTTTTGCAGATGTCCGTTGGACCAGGCTTTTTTTCGATCCATAGCAGCCAGGGTCAGCAGAGCCGCTTCTCGCGCCGATGCCATTACCGTCGTCTCCTCTCTCCCATTGATTGATCATGGTTATCCTACAGGAATCGGGTGTCCCCGCAGATAATCCGCAGACTTCATTCGCTTTCCGCCGTCGGCCTGGAGTTCGTCGATCCGCAGAACCGTGCCGTCACCACAGGCCAGCGTCAGGCCGGTTTTTCCGGCAGTAAGGACAGTACCGGGCGTTTTCCCGGTGGTCTCCTCCAGGACTGTGGTGGCAAAAATCTTGCAGCGCACGCCATTGAGTTCCGTTACCGCCGCAGGCCAAGGGATCAGGCCACGAACCTGGTCGTGCAGGGCCCGGGCAGGCCTGGTGAAATCCATGGGCGACAGGGCCCGGCTGAGCATGGGAGCCAGGGTCACCTTGTCCTCCTCCTGGGGGACCGGGGTGACGGTTCCGGCCTCAATGGCTGGGATGGTTTTCACCAGCAGGTCTGCGCCCAGGAGTGCCAGGCGGTCGTGAAGGCTCTCCACCGTTTCGTTTGGATCGATGGGCGTAGCCGTCTGGGCCAGAATATCCCCCGCGTCCAGGGCAAGGACCATATTCATGATGGTAACGCCGGTCTCCTTCTCCCCGTTCAGAATGGCCCAATGGATGGGAGCCGAGCCCCGGTATTTGGGCAAAAGGGAGGAGTGGACGTTGATACAGCCATATTTCGGCGTGTCCAGGATCTCTTGGGGCAGGATGCGCCCATAGGCCGCCACCACGATGAGCTCAGGGGCCAGGTCCTGAAGGATAGCCAGAGCCGTGCCATCCTTCATCTTTTCCGGCTGATAGACCGGAATGTCATGACTCTGCGAACAGACCTTCACAGGTGGGGGCTGCAGCTTCATGCCCCGGTTTTTGGGCTTATCCGGCTGGGTGAATACCCCCACCACCTGATGCCCGGCGGCAATCAGGGTCTCCAGAGAGGGCACCGCAAAATCCGGCGTGCCCATAAAAACGATTCTCAAGGCTCAGCCCTCTTTGTTCTCTTCTGCCTCGGAGAGGATCTTGTCCACCTCGTCCTCCGTGAAGAGCCGCCCGGCGTGCTCATAGTACATGTGGCCGTCCAGATGCTCGATCTCGTGGCAGAAACAGCGGGCGGTGATGCCCTCCCGCTCATACTCCACCACAGCACCCGTCCGGTCCTGAGCCTTGACCTTCACCTTCATGGGGCGTTTGACAATGCCGTACATCCCCGCAAGGCTCAGGCAGCCTTCAAACCCCTCCTGCTCACCTTCCTGGCTGACGATCTCAGGATTCACAAGTTCCAGATAGGTGGTTTCATCATCATCCAGAACGATGCACACCCGGCGGAGGATGCCAATCTGCGGCGCGGCCAGGCCCAGCCCGCCTGACTCCCGCAGGGTGTCGGTCAAATCGCCCAAAAGGGCAGCCAGCTTGGCGTCAAACTTGGTGACGGCATGGCAGACTTTGTGCAGGGCGGGATCGTCCTTTTGTAAAATGGTCTTAATCATGGTCAGGTCCTTCCTTCCTCGATGAGTTCTTTGTCTGTAAAAACGAAATCTCGTTTAATCCATAGGGTTAACATCAATGAGCAGAGACAGGCCCCGGTTGACCTTGTCCTGCTGTGCCGTCCGGAGCAGGTGGGCCAGAACGCCTCGGGTCTCTTTATCGTTCCTGCCCTTCAGCAAAAGCCGGTAGCGATATCGGTCGTTGACCTTCACCACGCCTGCAGGCGCGGGGCCAAGCAGATCGGTGTCTTCCCCTCTCTTCCGGCGCTCCGCCGCCCAGGGCTCCAGGCTTCGACGCAGCAACGTGCAGGCACGCAGGACCTGTGTCTCGTCCAAGCCGGATACGGTTAGGCGGAACAGGTCGCAGAAGGGCGGAAAGCGAAGCAAACGGCGCATCTCCCGCTCTCCCAGATAAAAGGAATCATAATCCTGGCGGGCAGCCAGTTCAATGACGTCGTTCTCCGGGGTCCAGGTCTGGATCACGGCCCGACCCGGTTTGTCCCCCCGGCCGGCCCGGCCCACCACCTGAGTCAGCAGGGAGAAGGTGCGCTCAGCGGCCCGATAATTGTCCACATAGAGAGAAAGATCGGCGTCAATGACTCCCACCAGGGTGACATTTTCAAAATCCAGCCCCTTGGCCACCATCTGGGTCCCCAGAAGGATGGGGATCCTTTTCTTGCGGAACCGGTCCAACAGGACCTCATGGGACTGGGTGGCGCTGATGGTGTCGGCGTCCATCCGCATGACCTCGGTCTCCGGCCACAGGGCCTCCAGCTCCTCCTGGAGCTTCTGGGTCCCCACCCCAACAAACCGGTATCGTCCGGCACAGTTGGGGCAGAGGGTGGGCAGCGGTTGAGAAAAGCCGCAGTAGTGGCACATGAGCCGACCGTTTGCGCTGTGATAGGTCAGATGAACGGAACACCGGGGACAGGAGGGGGATTCCCCGCAGTCTCCGCAGACCGCCATGCGGCTGTTGCCCCGGCGGTTGAGGAAAAGGATACTCTGTTCTCCACGGCGGAGGTTTTCCTCCAGTTCCTCCAGGAGCAGTTCCGAGAGTCCCGTTTCATTTCCCTGGCGAAGCTCCTGCTTCATATCCGCAATCAGGACGTTGGGAAGCTGCTTCTGATTAAATCTCTGGTCCAGGGTAAACAGATGGTATCGTCCCATTTCCGCCGCGTACCGGCTTTCCACCGCAGGCGTGGCGGAACCCAGGACCAGCAGTGCGTTGTGCTGAGCGCAGCGGTATTTTGCCACTTCCCGGGCATGATAGCGGACCATGCTCTCGGACTGATAGCTTCCCTCCTGCTCCTCATCTAAAACGACGAGTCCCAAGTCTCGCACCGGCGCGAATACCGCCGAGCGAGTGCCGACCACCACGCGGGCCAGCCCCTCTTTTACCCGTTTCCACTCGTCATACCGCTCCCCCGTGGGCAAACAACTGTGAAGTACAGCCACCTGTCTGCCGAAATGAGACAGGAAGATCCGGAGCAGACTGGGGGTCAAGGCAATTTCAGGGACCAGAACGATGGCGCTCTTTCCCTGTTCCAGAACGTCCCGAATCAAGTGGAGGTAGACCTGGGTCTTCCCCGAGCCGGTGACGCCGTAAAGCAGAGCCGCCTGGGGCGTCTCTCCCTTTAAAAGCGCTGACAGGCCATCATACGCTGCATGCTGTTTGGGGTTGAGGATGGACAGCGGCTCCAGCTCCCCCGTCTGAGGAAGCTCATGGCGAAAGACCTCCCTGCTTTGCAGGGTGAGGACACCCAGCTTTTGCAGAGACTTCACCGTAGACATGGAGGCGCCGGTAAAGTAACACAGTTCCTTCACGCTGACGCTGCCCAGACCGCAGAGAAGTTCTGTCACGCTGTACTGCATGGGCGAGCGTTTTCGTTTCCGTTCCGCCAGCGCCATCGCGTCCTCCGGAGGCATAGCCAAGACGGCGACCTTCTCTGTCTTGTCTCCGACCTTGCGCCGGGCCTGGGCCGTGCGGCGCACAAGTCCGGCCTTTTCCAGACCCTTCAGCACCGCTTTGGGATCTTTCAGTCCCTCCAGAGACTTGATTTGGTCCAGCGTCGCCTCGCCACCCGCGGCGTAGAGAAGATCCAGAACCTGTCTTCCTTTGGGAAGCTCCTCTGTCAACCGGTCCGCCACTTCCCGGTCTACACCGGGAACCAGCGACCAACTCTCCCGCAGAACATACCACAGCCCCGTGGGCAGCATGGTCATGGCGGCGGACCAGGCAGTACAGAAAAACTGCTCCCGCATCCACAGCGCCAACTGGATGCCCTCCCGGTCCAATACCGGGCGATCATCCAGCAGGGCACTGACGGACTTCAGGCGGTCCCTGGTCTCCGCCCCCTCCTCCACCGAAAGGACAAGCCCCTCGATCATGCGGTTGCCCGCGCTGAAGGGGACCACCACCCGCATTCCGGGCAGAAGCCGGTCCGCCAACGCGTCCGGCACCCGGTAGGTATAGGGCAGGTCAATGGCGTAGGTTGCCGCGGACAGGGCGATCTTGGCTCGCTTCATGGCCCTTCCTCTGTCGGCTCCTTACAGAAGCTCAGCGGGCTCCGGATGATCCTCTGCCGGGGACTCCGCGTCCTCAGGCTCCTGGGCGGCGGCGTCCTCCGCCTGGAGGAAGGCGGCCTCCATGTCCGTGACCTCCCGTTCGGGAGCGGTCAGGTCAGGAACCTTTCCCTCTGCGATCTCCCGGATGGCGATGCTCACAGGCTTATCCTCCAGCATCTCCTCGGTATACTCGGCCTCATTGGCGATCTGTCGGGCCCGGGCGGCCACTACATTTACCAGCTTGTAGCGGCTGGGCACCTGGGCCAGCAGTTCGTTCATGGCGGGATACAGCATCATAACGAATCACTCTCCTTCTTGTTCTCAACGATCTCTCCGCGAGATCTGATGTCATCCGGCACGGCAGTCCGGGGACTGTCGGCCGTCATTCAATCAAATGGAGCCGCCGTTCCGTCCGGCAGCCGGCGGCAGTCAGGATGGCAAGGACCTCCTGGGCCGCATGGGGCACCGTGTCGTTAACGACGACATAATCATAGTTTACGATCTCCTTCGCCTCCCGGCGGGCAGTTTCCAGCCGCTGGGCGATCTTCTCCTCAGAATCCGTCCCCCGGGCGTGGAGCCGACGGGAGAGTTCCTCAAAGGAAGGTGGGATCAGGAACAAAGACACAGCTTCCGGGAGCTTTTCCCGGACCTTGGCAGCGCCCTGGACCTCGATGTCCAGGAGAACGTCCACACCCTTGTCCAGATGCTCCCGGATGACCTCCATGGAGGTGCCGTAGTAATTGCCCACATATTCCGCGTACTCCAGGAATTCTCCCCGGGCGATGCGTGCTTCAAAGTCCTCCCGGGTAACAAAATAGTAGTTGACACCGTGGACCTCTCCTTCCCGGGGCTGCCGGGTGGTGAAGGACACGGAAAAATAGACGTCAGGGCGCTCTGCCAGGACCTGGGCGATAACGGTGCTCTTGCCGACCCCCGAGGACCCGGAGACCACCAGCAGGGTTCCTCTCTTCATGCTTCCTCCTCCGCTGCCGGTTCCTCCCGTCCGCCCAGTCGTCCGGCCACAGTCTCTGGCTGGAGGGCGGAGAGGATGATGTGATCGCTGTCAGTGATAAGCACGGCCCGGGTCCTTCGGCCATAGGTGGCGTCCACCAGGTTGCCCCGGTCCCGCGCCTCCTGGACCATGCGCTTGATGGGAGCGGACTCCGGGCTGACGATGGCGATGAGCCGACTGGCCGAAACCATGTTGCCGAAGCCGATGTTGATAAGCTTCACGGGGTCCTCTCCTTCCTTATTCGATGTTCTGCACCTGTTCGCGGATCTTTTCGATCTCGCCCTTCATCTCCACCACCAGTTTGGACATCTCCACATCGCTGCACTTGGAGCCGATGGTATTGGCCTCCCGGTTGAACTCCTGGATCAGGAAGTCCAGCTTCCGACCGATGGCGCCGCCTCGGGTGAGCATTTCGTCCAGCTGAGACAGATGACTGCGCAGGCGGACCGTCTCCTCGTCCACAGCTACCTTATCCGCAAAGATGGCGGCTTCGGTGAGGATCCGGCTCTCCTCGATTTGAGTGGCTGAGAGGACCTCCTCCATCCGCTGACGGAGCTTTTCCCGATACTCCCGCACTGTGTCAGGAGAGCGCTTCTCGATCTCATCCAGCAGGTCGGTGATGGCAGCGGCTTTGGACCGGATGTCGTCGGCCAGAGCCTGCCCCTCCCGCTCCCGCATGGCATTGAAATCGTTCAGGACCCCGTCCAGCACTTGGACGATATCCTGGGCGATGACCTCGGCGTCTCCCTGATCCTTTTCTACCAGGAATACGTCGGGAAACCGGGAGAGCAAGGAGACGGAAATATCGTCACGCAGGCCGTAAGCCGCGCGCATTTGGGTCAGAGCGGCGTAATAGCCGTCCGCCACGGATTTGTTCAGCTTCACATCCACCTGATCGGCGGCGGAGCTGTCGATGGTGACGAAAACGTCCAGCTTTCCCCGGCCCACCTTTTTCTGGACCCGGGACTTGATGGCCTCTTCCGCAAAGACATAGACCCGGGGGATCTTGACGGAACAGTCCAGATACCGGTTGTTCACCGCCCGGACCTCTATGGTGATGGTACGGTCGTGGAGGACCTGTTCTCCCCGGCCGTACCCGGTCATGCTTCGGATCAAAGCAAACACTCCTTTATGGTATTTCTCACGCGCTCAGTGGCACGAATTACACAGGCAGTTAAGGCAGCAGAGCGTGGTGCACAGCGTGGCCAGATCATCTCCCCCGCCGCCATAGGTCCCCCGGGTCGCCGTCATGCCCATGGCGTTGAGGGCCTGGCGGTATTCATAATTGGAGGGATCCATGTTGCAGGCGGTCCAGAAGTTCTGCCTGGCCTCGTCCATCCACCCCTTCCGATAGGCGATGGTTCCGGTGAGGTAGTACCACTCGGCATTGCGGGTGGATGACATCTGCAGCAGGCTCTCCGCCTCCGCAAGATTGCCCTGATTGATAAGCTGCCGTACCTGGGCGAAGACCGTGGCGCGGTTACCATAGCTTCCTTGGCTTCCGCTGCCGGAATAGCTTCTGCCGGAGGTCTGGTACCCTCCCTGGGTCCGCATTTTTACCACCATGTCATAGGCCTCGTTGATCTCTTTCATTTTGGCCTCGGCCAAATCCGCCAGCGGATTGTCGTTGTAGTTGTCTGGATGGTATTTCTTTACCAACTCCCGATACGCCTTCTTGATATCATCATCGCTGGCGGAGGGACTGACACCCAACACTTCATAGGGGTCGCTCATGGCTCCAACTCCTTACTATTTATCTCGATGAAGCCGCCGACGGTCCGGCGGGTCCGCTTTCGTTGTTTCCATTGCCCTGTGAACACCGCTTCCTCTACGGCGGGCAGACCGACAGACAAAATGTGATCCAACAAAGGCTCCCAAATCTCCCAGTCCAGCAGGGCAAAGGCAGTCCGGGCCAAACCCAGAGAGGTGCGCATAGTCTCACGAACACGGTCCTCCCATTCTGACGGATCGGGACCGAATAGGGCCAGGACCGGATTATAGCTACCGTTGGCGGCGTCCTCCTTCCGGTCGTCCCAGGCGTCAGCCAGATAGATCCATCGGCCGACGTGATAGAGGATCTGAGCTGTGGCCCGGCTTCGGGCGGCGGGCTCCGTCTCAATGGCCGCGGCCTGCAGGATCCTGGCAAAGGTATCCGCCGGGCGGTCCAGAGAGGCCAGGTTGGCCGTCTCCATACCGTGGAGCTCCTCCAGGCAGGTCTCCACCGTCCGGGCAAACGCCGGGCAGCGGGCGGCGGCGGTGTTGTAATGCTTCCGAAGAAAGAGCATGGCAGTCCTGGCGGCCAGCTTCTCCCACCAGCTGCCGTCCCGCAGAGCGTCCTTCAGCTTCCACCAGGTGAGAATCAGGCTCTCGTCCGCCGCGGCATTCAGGACCGGGCCGCTGTGCCAGCAAGACTTCTTCCGCCACGGTCTGGCGGGACAGGACATACACTGGCAGTCTCCCGTCTCACCGGGAGCCAGAAGCAGGGCAAGAAAGACAAAATCGTAGTTGAGGATAAACCGGGCGGTCCAACCGTACCGGGAACCCAGAGTCATGCACAGGCCGCAGTATACGGTCTCATACCGTCTGGCTTCTTCCGCAGGCAGGACGTCAGGGATGGCTCTTACATACCCGAACACGCCTTCTTGACCTCCACGATGTGGAAGCGCAGACCGCCGACCTTCTTCATGTGCCGGTCCCAGGCCACGGCGATGCCGATCCCGATGACGAAACCCAGAAGGGCAAAGAGCATCATGGGTCCTTCCCCGAGGGAAAGCGTTGCCGCCGCGATGCCGTAGACCACCAGGGCAAGGACAAGGGGCAGCAGGTAGACGATGGCCGCCGACTTCATGAAGGGCGCGTTTTCGCTGCGGAGACGGACTACATCCCCCATGCGGGCGCTGACGTCGTTGATGGCGGTAACTACTTTTTCGGTCTGAACGATAACATGTTCACAGCCTGCGCAATCCGCGCAGCTGTGGGCGGCGCCGCAGGCGGTTCCGCGCTCCACGGAAACCTGAGCCATTCCGTTCGTCAGTATTTTTTTCACCACTGCGATCTGTTCCATTGTGTTTCCTCCTATCACAGCTGTTGATGTTGGGATTTATATATAAAGTACGGAAAAGAGCTTGTCACGAAGCCTCCTTCTCCAGTCGAAGGGCAATGCTGTAATGCCCGCCCAAGACCCCCGCTAGCTCCCGGCCCTCGCCGGTCAGCTCGATCTCCACGGGGATCCGCTGCAGGGAACCATCCGTCTTGCAGCCGGACAGATCCGCCGTGATGACCAGGTTTGCCTGGGCAATATCATTCACCGCGCCGGCGGGTCCCCGCACCCAGACATACAGATAGTCGCTGACCAGCTGCGGCACATAGCCGTCCGGGACATTCTCCAGCGTAATCTTTGCAGTCTCAACCGGCACCTGGAGGCTGGTCAGCCCGCTCATGGTCAACCGGACAGAGGCATACTCCGGAGCGTTCCACCCCTCGGCGTCCGCCGGAATCTCAATCGGCAGGTAAAAGGACGCGCCGTCAAAAACCTGGCTCAGTTCGATCTGGCCCAGAGAAATCTCCTCCGGCAGTTCCTCCCCTTCTTCCTCGGCTACCAAAGTGACGTTCTCCGGGGTGATGGTATATTTGACATCCTCCGCAGTTGCGCCGCCGCCGGAGACAAGTTCCACAGTCAGGGGGACCTGCGCCACCTTCCGCACCGGGACAGTGACCTCCACCGCAGTGACATCGGAGGTGACATTGGCAACATCCGCAGGAATCCCACTCTCCGTCATCAGGATGAATGAGCTTTGGACGCTAAGCGAAGCAGACAGGTCCTCCTCCTCAACCTGGGCCAAGGCATAGGAGATATTCTCTAGGGTTTCCACGGGGCCGGTCAGGGTCAGGGTGTCGGGGGCCACCGTAACAGTGCCTGTCTGGTAGCCATCGGCCTCTGTTCCCATAAACTCTCCCCGGACCGGAACCGTCTTGGTGGTCCAGGGGGCTACGGTAACAGAAAGGCGAAGGTCATCATAGTGCGAGACGGTGACGTTCTCGCTGTTGACGTTTGCGGGGTAATTTAGACGACCGGTGAGAGTCCAATCCCCTTCCCCGGTCACCGAGGAGACATCCACGGTAAACGTTACGTTCTTGCGGGTAATCTTCATCAGAGTCTTCTTTTTTCCGCTCAGTCGGACCGAAACGGTATCCCGGCTCAGCCCAGTGACCATCAGTCCGTTTTCCTCCAGAATCTCCTCCCCCTGGATCTGCACAGGAAGGTCCCGGATATGGGCGGTGCCAGTCGGATTTTCCACGTTGATCACATAGAGCCAGAGGACCAGGGCCACCACAATGGCCAAAATGACCTGAAAGACTTTTTGATTTTTCTTACGCGTCCTCATGGCTTGTCCTCCCCCGGCGGCTTTGTCGTCTGGGTCGCCGCTCCTCCTCCTGACGAGGGAGCAACTCGTTGCGCAGCACCCGCCCCAGAGTCTCCGGCGACAGATGCCGGCGCAGCGTCCCGCCGATGCTGACGGAAATGGCACCGGTCTCTTCTGAGACGATGGCCACCACTGCGTCGGATCGCTCGCTCATACCCAGGCCCGCCCGGTGACGCATGCCCAGGTCCTTGCTGAGATTCATGCTCTCAGACATGGGGAGCATGCAGGCCGCCGCCGCGATCTTACCCCGACGGATAATCACAGCGCCATCGTGGAGGGGCGCTTTGGGATAGAAAATATTTTTCAGCAGTTCGCTTGTCACCGAGGACTGGAAGGCCGTACCGGAGGAGATCACGTTGCTCAGGTCTGTGGTCCGCTCAAACACAGTCAAGGCTCCCACCCGGTTCTTAGCCATCTCCCCATAGGCCTCCACAGTCTGCTGAATGGCGTTTTCCAATTCTGTCGCAGGCAAGTCATCCCGGAAAAACCGGGAAATGGAGACGCTGTTGTTGCCGATCTGCTCCAGGAACCGCCGGATCTCTGGTTGGAAGATGATGACCAGCGCCAGCAGGCCCAACTCCACCGCTTTGCTCAACAGGAAGTTCATGGCGTTCAGATTGAACTGGTAAGACAGCCACAGAGCTACCATCAGTAACAGCAGGGCTTTGGCCACCTTCGCGGCGTTGGTCCGCTGAAGCAGACCAATAACCTTATACGCCAGGTAGGCCAGGATGGCGATGTCGATGACGTCAGAGATGGTGATCAACCGTATATATTCCACAGCAGATTGAAGATAGTATAGGATTGATGACACCGGCTTCACCTCCCCGCGGTCTCGCGCATTTTTCAAAGCACCATACCGAGCCCATTTTATTGATACCAATTCAAGTTATTATATCTGATTTTCCGGTCCGGTGCAAGCCTTATTTGGCGCTTTCCGAAGGAAAAGACTGTAGGTGTTACAATGATGTGTGACAAAAGACCAGAGAATTCATGAGCAGCTAAGCTGCTCACAAATTCTCAGGTAAAAAAGAAAAGCGAATAGGACGAACCTGTGATAAGGTTGAGTTGAC
>Ga0079305_1000633_pt1 | contig 68733 bp, 66 predicted proteins | sample LMS_cellobiose_e_FD_79183 | JGI IMG/M metagenome (GOLD analysis project Ga0079305, IMG submission 79183) | Rumen-fistulated moose microbial communities from Alaska, USA - LMS_cellobiose_enrichment | ecosystem: Host-associated > Mammals > Digestive system > Stomach > Rumen fluid ...
AAAGGCATAATTCTTCTCAGATTCAGAAAACAAGTATTCTTTCCACTCGTGAAAAATCGATTACATAGAATAAAGACTGCTGTACCCGTTATTTGGTGCAGCAGTCTTTGTCTTCAGTCTGAGCCCGGCGCGATGCGCCGGGCCTTTTCTTTTTTTGCGTTCCGTTTACAGATGCCTGTTCCTCGGGATGTTGTCGTAGTGCTTGAGCAGGAACGGCTCTATCATCGAGGTCAGCTTCATGTCGAGATTGAAGAAATAGATGATGAAGGTCCCTGTGAACAGCAGGAACAGGATCCCCAGAATCTTAAGAACGATCTTGAGCGGTTTTGACATTTTTACTCCTCCTTTATCCTACCAGGACTCTTCGTCGGGCAGTATCTCGAGCGACGGGTCTATCGGTTCTTCGCGCATTACGGTGCGCATGTAGTTGTTGATCTGGTCGCGCACGCCCTGGCGGTTGATGATGCGCGGGTCGAAGAGGTCGTGCTGTACCCAGACGAGGTTGATGCCCAGGTCGCGGGCGCGGTCTTCGAACAGTCCGTGCATTCCGTCGAGAGCCTTGCAGCAGATGTGCTCCCAGAGTATGACCATGTCGGCGTTGAACTCCTCGGTGAACTGCCAGAGCTCGTCGAGCAGCACCCTGTAGCCGCCGTGCGTGCGGTTGCGCATGATCATGTTCTCGGTGAGCCATGCCATATCGTAGTAAGCCTGCTCGCGGTTCTCCGGAGTGTCTTCCTCGGCGATCATCTTGGTGGAGACCATCGAGAGCATATCGGTGAGGGGAACGATGCCCCAGCAGTTGAGCAGCCATACCAGGAAGTCCATGTAGAAGTGCGACTGAACGCCCCAGACTATGGCTCTGTGGCGGTATTCCTTCGCTGCGCGCATCTTCTTCTTGTAAGCCTGCTGAGCGAGCTTGCTGAGCTTGCGGTCGGCCTTCTCGAAGTCAGCCACACGGCCGCAGATCGCCATGTAGTTGGTCTCGGTGTAGAGCGCGAGGTTGGAGCCGAACACCTGCGGATAGTCGGTGCGGTTCATGTCGAGCCATTCCTGGCGGCATTTTGTCGCGTAGTTCACGCGCTTTGCGCATTCGAAATATTCCTTCCAGTCCCACTTGACGCCGGTGTGCTTTTCGACGAAGGCGATGGCGTTGCGTATCTCCTGGGCGGCGTATTCCTGTACGTCGTCTTCGCGGTGGCGGAGAGGGGCGGCGAGCTGGAACACGGGCACTCCGTCCTCGAGCTCGAGGCGCTTTGAGATGACGCCGTTGCCCAGCAGCGAGCCGTCGCAGGTGGTGTTGCACTGTATCGCGCAGGCTCCGAGCACCGGTGCGTCGTCGTCGATCGAAACGCCTGCCTCAGCCTCGGGCATCGGGCAGACGTCGCCGGCCAGGCCGAATTCCTGGGCGACGTCGATGTAGTGTTCGGCGGCGTGCTGGTTGAGCAGCACCGAAACGTAGGTCGACGGGGTCTCGCGGCTGAGGCACTTGAGCATCGGGAAGCCCATCATGACTGCGGTCATCTCGTTCTCGTCAACGAGGACGACCTTCTTGGAGAACTCTGTGTCGTTGCCTATGCGGCGGTCTCCGCGGAAGAGGTTGTCGAGCAGCTTTGCCACATCGTCGATGATGAGGTCCTGCTCGGTGTGGCACATGCGCAGGTATTCGCCGCGCAGGCCCTGAGTATGCCTGTCTACCATCATCGGAACGGCGAGGTAGTTCGCCATCCAGCGGTAACGGAAGAAAGCCTTCACGTTTCTGGGCTTCATCATGAACTTGCCCAGGGTCATCATTATCTTGAGCCAGCGGGAGTAATCATACAGGGTGTCCTGCACGCCGCGCCATTCGCGGCGGTTCCTTACCTTGCTGCCGGCTACGTAGAAATCACCTAATCTGTCGGCGCCTATCTCTTTAGCCATTGCTTGCACCTCCCTGTATCTTCTTGATCTCTATGCTCTCAACGAAGGCCTGCACACGGGTGCGCATCTGGCCGGAACCCGCGATAGCGTACGGTCTGTCGACCGCGAGCACGGGGTAGCCGTAGTCTTCTCTGAGGATGTGCGAGCCGAGCATCTTCTCATATGCCCAGGGGTCGCAGAACTTCATCTGCTGGTAGATGATGCCGTCCGCGCCGTATTCTTTGGCGAGATCTGCTACGTACTGCCTGCGGCCGAGCATCTTTTCGGTGTTCATGTATCTCGGGCACTGGCCGCGCTGCATGTACTGCCTGCATATCTGGGTGAGGGCGTCCTCGTCGTCGGTCAGGACGATGGGGTCGCGTCCGGGCAGGGAACCGTAGCAGTAACGGTCCGCGCATACGTAAGCGCCGGATTCTTCGATGAGCTTTATGAAATCGGTGTCGTCGACTTCGGATCCCACGACGACCACCCTGGCCCTGAAGGGGCTCTTTTCGTCGGGTTCGCGGGTCTTGAGCTCTTCGAGGGTCTCCTCGAGCATGTCGACGAGCAGGTAGTGCGGGGCGACGTAGGTCGCGAGGTTGAATACGCAGAATTCGTAGCCTGTGATGCGCGGCTGCGGGCCCTTGCGGAACTCTCCGATAGCCCTGATCAGTTCGCAGACGCGGTTGTGCTCGGCGACCGCTTTGCGGATAGCGGCGTCTGAAACGTCGATGCCGTAGTGCTCTTTCAGCGGCTTGAGTATGTGGTTCTCGCACTGGAGCTTATAGAGATTGAGCCCGTTGTCGTCAGACTTCATCGGGATCTCCATGTACTCGAAGAAGAACCTGTCGTTGTCCTTGCCCATAGTATGGAGCAGCTCCATGTTCTCAACGCAGCGGTTCATCATGGAGCAGCCGTCGGGCGTGACGATGCAGTCCGCGAAATTGAAGCCTCCCTCTATGGCTCTCTCGAGCAGTGCCCTGCTGTATTCGCAGAGGAAGCTCGTGAGGTAATAGGTGGCGACGTCTATCGAGCCCGTGCGCGGAGCCCTGAGACGGGCGGAGAATGTCCCTTCGAGGTTGAGAAGGGGCTCGGGCGTGTTCTCGCAGGTGTAGGCAACGCATATCTTGCCTTCCTGCCTGGCTTGCTGGATCAGCTTGTTGTTCGCTTCCAGCAGCAGATCTTCAAAGAAGATCAGATGTTTCAGGTCTTTCAATTTTACACTTTCCCTTCAGTGATCATGCCGCGTCGCCCGCGGCATCCTTGAACTATTCGTACCGTAATTGTACTATTTATGCGTTTTGGCTGTCAATGGACGTTTTGTGCACAGATAATAAGTCATTACCGCTCCGGACGAGTGCCGCTTGTTTTAGCTTTGCAGATGGGATATAATTTTACAAAAGGGTTTCGCCCCTGCGGAGGAGTTAATGAAACGATTCACACAAAATAAGCTCTTCGGACCGCTGCTCGGAGTCATCGTGCTTGCGTTTTTTGTCGGAAGCCTTGTTCAGAACAGCATGGATTTCCAAAAGCAGCAGCTGATCAACTCTAAAAGAGTCGGCTCAATAGCCGATATCGCCATACCCGAGGTCCCTGCCGTCCGGCCTTCACAGGCAAACGGCGTGATCACCGCGGAAGAATGGGCTCCTTACTATCCCGACATATATGAAAGCAATCGCCGCAACGCGGACAACGTCGGCGCCGCAGGCGGACGCATAAAATATACCGAGACCACCCCCGAGATACAGACGCTTTATCAGGGCATGGGTTTCTCCTTTGATTACACCGAGGCCATAGGCCACAGCCATACCCTCGAAGACATCGCCGAGACCACCAGGCCTCACAAGCTTGCCAACTGCCTTACCTGCAAGACCCCTGATATGGCGGCTCTGGTCAACGCCCTCGGAACGGAGGCTTACAGCATGGATTTCGACACCGCTTTCGCGATGATGAACGAGCCTGTAAGCTGCTACACCTGCCACGCCAACGAACCTGGCACTATACATATCGTGCACGATTACGCCGCGCGAGCCTGGAGCGACGAGATCGATTCCCACAAGGTCAACGCCATAGACGTGGCGTGCGGACAGTGCCATATCGAGTATTACTTCCGCCCGGAAGACAAAGCTACGGACGTTCCCTACCAGGATCTCGACGGCATAAGGCCTGACGCTATCCTTGCATATTACAACAACATGGGCTTCGTCGATTACACCAACGAGAACACCGGCGTAGGCATGATCAAAGTCCAGCATCCGGAGTTTGAGACTTACTACGGCGAGGGGAGCCAGCACAAGGGTATGTACACCTGTGCGGACTGCCACATGTCCTTTGATTACAACTCCGAGACCTACGAGCCCTATGTCGACCACGAGCTCACCAGCCCGCTCGACAATGCGGCGCTGCTCAGAGACCAGTGCAGCATGTGCCACAGCGATCTGAACGCCCAGGTCGCAGCGATACAGAGCGAGATAACCGCCCGTGAAGACGCGGTCGCGAAGCTGCTCGTTGAGATCAACACGAAGCTTGCCGACGCCATAGCTAAGGGCAGCCTCGACGCGAAGACCTTAGAACAGGTCAGGTCGCTCGACCGCGACGCCCAGTTCTACTGGGATTTCGTTTATGTGGAAAACAGCGAAGGCGCGCATAACAGCAAGCTTTCACGCGAGTGCCTCGACAAGGCTGAATCCCTTGCGAAGCAGGCTCTCGATCTGCTTGATTAGGCCTTAAGGCCGGGAGGCCTGATGAACAGGTTCCTGAAGTTTTTTAGCGGCATGAAGTTCAGTGTCGCTCTTCTGCTGGTCATAGTCGGAATATGCGTCGCCGGGAGCGTTGTGAACGAACCCGGCGCGTATTTTAAGCAGTGGTGGGTGATCGCGGCAGCCGCCGTCCTTTGCGTCAACCTGCTGCTCTGCAGCGTGAGCAGGCTGCCTGTCGCCGTCTCGCGGTACAGAAGGGCGGTAAAGCGCAGGGCGGGAGCCTTCGGTTCGTGGCTCTGCCACTTCGGCATGCTTCTGGTCATCATAGGTTTTACCGCGGGCCAGTTCATGAGCACTGAGCACGTCTGCTACGGGATCCCGGGCAGCACTCAGCCCGTTGGAGATACAGGCATGTGGCTCCGCATAGATTCCTTTGACGCGGCTCTTCGTGACGACTATACCGTCGAACAGTACACCGCGGGGCTCACAGTTATGGACGCTTCCTTAGAGACAGTGAGCGGGAGCGCTTCGGTCAACCACCCGATGAAGGCCTTCGGCTGGGAGTTCTTCCAGGACAGCATGGGCTGGGCTAATTATATCGATATCTACAGGGACGGGGAACTCATGCGCAGCGACGCGGTGTGCGCCGGCGAATACACTTGCCCGGATGACCGTCCCGAGCTCAAGTTCTATTTCAACAAGTTCTATCCCGATCTGGCAAGGGGTGAGGACGGGAGCTTCATATCCGCTACTCCTTTGCTGAACGATCCTCACAGTCTGTTCACTATCTATTACAGGGATCAGATTATGGGCATGGACATCACCGCGATGGACAGGCCCGTGCAGGTGAACGAATATACCTTTGTGATGCGCGATCCCGTGGAATACACGCTTATCGTAATAAAAAAGGACCCGACGGCCCTGTTCGTGGGTATAGCTGCGTGTATCATGCTGCTCGGCATATTCATGAGTTTCTACTACCGGCCCGAATATGCGAAGGAACCTGAAGAGACTGCCGCGGAGCCTGAAGCGACGGCCGGACGGCCAGAAGAAAAGGAGGAACTGCCGGATGAATAGTTCTCTCGTGACAGTCGAATCTGTCTGTTTTATCGCGGTCCTGGCAATATATCTGATATCGGCAGCCTGCTATTTCGTGTTTGCTGCCGCGAAGAAGGAAAACTTCGCGCGCACAGCATATATCGTTATGGCGGTAGGGTTTGCGCTGCATACTCTGAGCATCGCCGTGCGCGGAGTCAACGCCGGACGGCTCCCGCTCACCAACCAGTTCGAGTTCGCCACGGCATTTGCCTGGGGCATAGTGCTGTGCTTCCTCATATTCGTGAAAAAGTACGATTTCAGCGCGCTGGGGACCTTCGTGGCTCCCGTCGTATTCCTCGTAATGGGCTACGCGGCGATGCAGAGCCGCGATATCCATGCAGTGATGCCTGCGCTTCAGAGCAGCTGGCTGGCGTTTCATGTCTGCACAGCAATCATAGCGTACGGTTCCTTCGGGGTCTCGTTCGGTGTCGCCATGGTCTTCCTTTTTCAAGGCAGGCTGCGCGGCGGCCTCATCGCAGGCAGGCACGTCCCTGACGACGATACCCTCGACACCATTACATACCGCGCTGTATCGCTCGGCTTCCTGTTCCTGACGCTCTGCATCATCACAGGTTCGGTCTGGGCAAAACGGGCCTGGGGAAGCTACTGGAGCTGGGACCCCAAGGAGACCTGGTCCCTCATCACCTGGATCATCTACGCCATCTACCTGCACCTCCGACTGAATAAAGGCTGGAAGGGCAAAAAAGCCGCGGTCTTCGCGGCCGCAGGCTTTATTTGCGTTATATTCACTTATGTCGGAGTCAACACGCTTCTTGTAGGGCTCCATTCGTACAAATAGTTTTTCAGTCTTCGCGGTATTCGAGAAGGTCGCCGGGCTGACAGTCGAGCTCGCGGCACAGGGCCATCAGGGTCGAGAACCTGATGGCTTTTGCTTTGCTGTTCTTGAGTACGGAAAGGTTCGCGGGAGTGATGCCTATGCGTTCGGCAAGCTCGCCCGCGGAGATCTTGCGCTTTGCCATCATCACGTCGATGTTCACGATAATACTCATGGCGGCGCCTCCTAGATGGTAAGATCGAGCTCGTCCTTCATGTCGACGGCCTGGCGGAAGCAGTTCTTGACCACGCGTACGATCAGCATGACGAAGGCTGCTGCGGCGAAGGCGATAAAGAAGGGCGGATAATAAAACCCGCTGGCAAAGCTTATCACAGCCGCGATCGCGAGGGTCCAGCTGACGGTGCGCATCAGCCTGATGTTCTCTTCGGTAAAGACCTCAGACCTGCTTATGTTCGAGAGCAGCTTCCACAGCTGCCACAGGCATACCCACGCCAGCACGCTTATGGTGTACAGACTTATAATGAACTCGGTCCTGATATACGGCGACTGCATCAGCCTTATGCCGACCCACCATCCTATGATCTTCGGTCCGAAGACGTCGATCAGCAGCAGCGATAGGGCGAACAGACATATGAATACGCGTGAGAGAAGCACGCTGCGGTCTTTGTTCCAGTTCATGGGGAGCCTCCTGTAAACCTTTCAATACAGTTTAATGGTAACGCTGAAATGCATGTTTGTCAAGAATAATTTATCGAAAAACGATAAAAAGTTGTTGACATTCGTTCCGTGTTGCGTTATCGTTTGTCTTGCAAAAGGGGTTTTCGGAAAGGAGAAACAATGGATAATCGTTTTGAAACAGAGATGCCGTCTGCCGCGGCGCAGACCGCCGCGGGCGGAAACGCGGGGGAGCTTCCTTACAGCAGATGCATTGCCGCGGCCGAGCCTTTTTCGGCCGGCAGGCGTGAACTGGTCTTCGCGCTGCTGAGCTACATCGCGGCATATTGCTATATTCTTTTCTATTCAGACGTGGTCAACGCCTATAACAATTCGATGGTGTGGACTGCCCGGGTAATGCTCTTCGCTGTCGCCGCGTTCGTCATATCATCGACTGAAGTGCTGTGCCGGGGCAGAAAGCGCAGCGCCGAGAGCATGGTATGGCTGGGTTGTTTTATCTGCTGCATCATAAGCATCTATACCCATTTCGCCGCAGGCGTGATGAAGATCGAAACTCCCCTGGGCGAGACCGATACTATCATCAACTGGCGCGAAGGCGTGTGGAACGAAGCTGAAGTGCTTCTTTTCGTTCATATCTTCGCGGTATGGTGGGTGATCTCGCGCAGCGGCGTTCTGTCGGATGGCAGGAGCGGTCACATGCTTCCGCTCGACGCGCTTAACGGATTCATCGTCATTCCCTTCGGGAACCTGTTCCTGCGCATACGCACCTGGTTGTACGGCGTCAAAGAGGCTTACAACAGCCGCGGAGGCCGCAGGCTCAGGCTGTCCGGCCGCGGCATAGCGGCTCTTGCGGTCTGCGCAGTTCTCTTCGCCGCGGCTCTCTCGCTTCTCGGCTCCGCCGACAGCAATTTCAAGGCCCTGCTCGAGAGCATAGGCGATCATATACATATCGAGATCAATGAGACTGTCCTGCTGCGGATCATCTTCAGCATTCCTGCAGGCGCCTGGCTCTGGGGACTTATAGGCGGTTCCTTCAGGACAAAGAGGGAAAGGCTCGATGATCAGCGTGAGTCCGTGCTTAATATGATCGCTTCTCTCCGCGGAGTGTCGGACAGGCTGTGGACAGCGGTCGTGTGCGTGTTCTCCCTGACCTACGCTGTATTTTTCGCGATGCAGGCTTCGTACATGATAGGAGGCTTTACCGGAAGGCTTCCGGAGGGCTTCATCTATTCGCAGTACGCGAGGGAGGGCTTCTTTGAGCTCTGCCGCGTAATGGCGGTCAATTTCGCCCTGCTGTGGGTGGTGACCCGCATGGCGAAGGCCGAGGAAGCCGGCGGGCGCACACTGCGCACGCTGTGCCTGATCATCCTTGCGGAAAGCATGGTCTTCGCGGTCATAGCCCTGTCAAAGCTGATCCTTTACATCAGGGTCTACGGCTTCACGCCGCTGAGGCTTCAGAGCAGCTGGCTCGTCTGCACGCTGTTTGCCGGCTGCGCGCTCTGGGCATACAACATCGTTACCGGCAGGCCGGCTTTCCGCAAATGGATGTATTTCGGAGCGGTCACGCTCAGCCTGCTCGCGCTGTATTGATCGGAAAGGGGAAACTGTCATGGACTGGAACGTCAACTGGCTCGCCTGGGGCGGAATTGCTTATCTTCTGGTCATCATAAATATCATACGCGGCTGCAGGGGAAAGACCAGAGGATGGCCGGCGCTGACCGTCGCCAGCATGTCCTGCGCGATCTTCGCCGTAATAGCAGAGCTCCGCATGGTCGGCCGCTGGATCAGTCACGGAGATATGATCGCTGTAAGCGACACGGTCCCGGGAATGATACGCATTATTACGATAGCCGCAGTGATAGGGATACTGCTCAATATCTTTGCCGCGCTGATAAACTCGGCGGAGGCTGAATCGTTGACACAAAATTAACAATGATTGGTAGGACCACCTATAAATTGCGGCAGTTTTTCCGCATCATTGAAAAATCTGCGTAAAATAAGAGCCAGCTTTCCGATACTTGTTGAAAAGCTGGTTTTTATTTGGCAAGATAAAAACGAAGGCATATAATCGCGTCATAGAAAAAAGGAGGCATTGAGCCATATGAACGCAGCATTCCTTACCCCGGCCGTCACTCTTTTCAATCAGGACGGCAGCCTTGACCTTGAGAGCCAGGGCAGGCTTTACAACAACCTTATCGACAACGGCATCGACGGTATCCTCGTGCAGGGCAGCTCCAGCGAATTCTTTGCGCTGAACCTCGAGACCCGCATGAAGCTGGCCAAGTTCGCCATCGACACCATCGACCACAGGGTCAAGGTGCTGGTGGGCACGTCCAACATGGTGAGCACCGAAGCCATCGAGTTCTCCAATACGGTACTCGAAGAGGGCGCAGACGCGGTAGTCATTCTTCCGCCGTACTACTTCACCTTCGGTCCCGAGGCACTGCTCCAGTACTACGATTATATGGCCCGCAACATAAAGGGAGATTTCTACATCTACAATTTCCCGGCCATCACCGGCTACACCGTTCCCGCTGACATCGTGCTCAAGATAGCTACCATGTACCCGAACTTCAAGGGCATCAAGGATACCGTCAAGGAGATGGAGCACACCCTCGACCTGATCCGCACCATCAAGGAGCAGGTCCCCGATTTCGAGATCTACAGCGGTTACGACAACAACTTCACACAGAACGTCCTCGCGGGAGGCAGCGGATGCATCTCTGCCCTGAGCAACGTCGTCCCCGAAGTCTGCAGCGCGTGGGTCAAGGCGTTCAGGGAAAACGATATCGAAGGCCTGGCCAAGGGCCAGCAGACCATCAACAAGCTGATGGCTCTGTACGACCTCAGGAACCCGTTCCTGCCCATCCTCAAGGAGGCCATCAAGCTGCGCGGCGTTATCAGCAGCAGCGCGTGCACTTTCCCGATGCCCCCGGCCAATCTCGAAGACGACGCCAATATCATGAGGATATTCCGCGAAGCGGGTATCAAGTAAACGTAACGATACATTCTGTAAACAACGTCAAAAGCCCGGAATTTCAAGCTTCCGGGCTTTTGTGTGCCGTAAACGGAGGGGGTGAGGCTCCTTAGAACGTGGATATTCCGTAGCCTAGTATCAGCAGGCCGAGCAGCACCAGGAACACGGTTCCTATCTTCCAGACCCATTTATTGTAGTGTGCAGGGATCTTTTCTCCGACTTTAATATTGAGGTTGTTCAGGAACGAGATTCCCCAGAGCTTCAGCCCGATGATAGTGAGCGCGATGCCCGCGAAGCTCATTCCGAAACCGCCGGCTCCGCTGATCGCCCTCAGCGTAGTCTCGTTGACTCCGAATCTTTCGAGTCCTTTAGGTATAAATATGTAAAGCAGGAGTATGACTATCGCGCAGGCGACGTCCAGCCAGAAGCCGTCGAGTCCTTCTCCGGGCGGGTAGCTGAGACCGGCGCAGACCGACTCGAGGTGCTCGATGCTGCTCTTTTCCGGGTCCAGGATGAACCTTACTTCTCCGCTCCTGTAGTTCGCCGTGCAGCCGCTGACTCCGTCCTCGGCCTCCATGGCCCTGACGAGGACCTTTTCGTCCATGGGACTGTAGAAATGGTTGAGATTCAGCGTCACGTCCTGCGTTCCGTCCTCGAGTTCGACTACGTACGCGGGCTTTCTGGGAGGCTCCTTGGCCTTCTTTGCGGCCTCCTGCTCGCGCTTAATGTCTTCGCTGCTCTTGTATCCCTTCTTTTGAGGTAAACTTTGACTCATTTTGTCTCCATTCCTGTATTGTTTAATGATATAATACTATACATGAAAGTGGGTAAAAAGAAAATCGAATTATCCGCGACCTCGGCCATGCATTATTATAAACTGGCCGGAAGGTCTGTCCTCTTCCTTGTCGCTCTGGTCCTTTACGTGTTCGGGCGCATCGAAAACGACGACAAGCTGTTCGGCAACCTCGAGCGCTATCCCCAGCTCGTGGCTGTGATAACCCTGCTTTACGCTGTCGAGATAGTCCTGCGCTTCATTCCTTCGAAGATCGAGAGCATGGGCTGCCAGAAGCAGTTCGAGCAGAATTATATCCCTGTGAAACACGTGGCCGTAGACCGGGCGGCGCTCATAAAAAACAGTTTGGGGCGCATAATCATCGCCTTCATCGCCTGGGTCGCCCTCAACGGCGTGTTCTATTATCTTTACTTCAAGCACATCATCGACAGCGGAGTCATGCTGCTCATCTCGCTCTTCTACGGGGTCTGCGACATGATCTGCATACTGTTCTTCTGCCCGTTCCAGGAGTGGATACTTAAAAACAAGTGCTGCGGCAGCTGCCCCATATATAACTGGGACTACGCAATGATGTTCACGCCTCTGCTCGTGGTGCGCAACATCTTCTCGTATATATTGATCTTCCTCTCGCTGCTGCTGTTCTTCTGGTGGGAGTGGAATTTCTTCAGATATCCCGAGCGCTTTTTCGAAGTCACCAATCAGAGCCTCGCGTGCGCGAACTGCACCGAGAAGCTCTGCAGCCATAAAAAGTCCCTTCAGCGTTTTCTCGTGGAATTCCGCAAATACGCCGCGCAGACCGCGAACCAGGCCGCCGCTCAGGCGAGCAGGGCCGCGAGCGGTGCGGTAAGGGCCGCAGAGAACGTCGCGAAGAAAGGAAAAGAGTTCATAGAAAGGAAGTGAGGCAATGCAGCTGACGAAAGAACAGCAGGCTCTTCTCGACGGAGAGAGGGGCGAAGAAATGTCCAAGATCGTTAAGACTCTCGTTATGTACGGCGACGCCTTCGGCGCGGAGCGCATGGTCCCCGTCACGAGCAAGTATGGCCACACGGTCATCAGCTTCGGGCTCAAGGTGATGAAGCCCGTCTACCAGCTCTACCAGCAGCTGATAGACGCAGGCATCAGCTCAGCTCAGGAGTTCAGCGCCGACCCCAAGCCGCTCGATCCGAACGTCCCCTCAAGCCTTATCGAAAACATCGTCTTCAACAAGATCATGTACACCGAGCAGGAAAGCTACGAAAAGCAGCTCAAAAAGCTCGGCCTCATGAACGACGACGCCTATACCTGCGCCTGTTATCAGGACGAGGTAGGCAACAAGCCGGGCCGCGGGGAGATACTGAGCTGGGCTGAAAGCTCGGCCGTGGTATACGCGAACTCCGTGCTCGGAGCCCGCTGCAACCGAAATTCCGGCATTATAGAGATGTTCGGCTCCATCGCGGGATTTGTTCCTGAATTCGGACTTCTGACAGACGAAGGCCGCAAGGCTGACTGGGTAGTCGAAGTGCGCTGCGAAAACAAGCCGGAGGCCCAGCTGCTCGGATCCGCCATAGGCATGAAGGTAATGGATGCCGTGCCTTACGTTAAGGGCATGGAAAAGTGGCTAGGCACAGAGCTTGACGACGCTGCCTGCACCTATCTCAAGGATTTCGGCGCCGCGACCGCTTCGAACGGAGCGGTAGGGCTCTATCACATCGCGGGGCTCACTCCCGAGGCGAAGGATCTCGGCGAGTCTCTGATCAAAGAAGGGGCACAGGTCTACGTTATCGACGACGCTGAGCTCAAACGCGTTCAGGAAAGCTATCCGGTCATCTGGAAGGACAGGAACGCTAAGCCCCAGCTGTGCTTTGCAGGCTGCCCGCAGATGACACTCAAGCAGCTGCACGACTGGACGGATATACTCGAGGCGAAGCTCAAAGCGAACGGCCTAGGCAAGGTCACCGTTCCAACAGTGTTCACGGCTCCGCCCGCGGTCATCAAGGCCTGGGAGAAAGACGTGATCTACGCCCAGCGCCTGCACAGCATGGGAGTGGTCGTCAGCGACATCTGCCCGCTCATGTATATGAATAACCCGCTCTGCAAAAAGAAGGCGGTAATAACCTGCTCGAACAAGCTGCGCACCTACACCAGCGCGCGCTTCTACACCGAAGGAGAGATACAGGATATCATCACCGGAAAGGAGGCCGCAAAATGAAGACTTTCAAAGGACGCGTCATCTGCCCCGGCACCTGCACGGCCGAAGCCCTCGTGACCCACGGCGGCTTCAACACCCTCGCCAGCTACCAGATGGCGATAATGTTCGGCGACAAGCAGGTCAAATGCGGCGACCAGAGCAACCCTGACATTTACAAAAAGCCAATGATAGGCAAGGCCCTGTGCCTTCCTCTCACGATAGGCTCCACCACCGGCGGCATGATCCTTTATACGGTCTGCTCGCTCGGCAAACAGCCCGCCTGCATGCTCTTTTCTGAATCCATCGATTCGCTTGCGGCGAGCGGAGCCATCTTAAGCTCGGTCTGGACAGACGCGAGCATGCCCGTTATAGACCGTCTCGGCCATGAATTCCTCGAATGCGTAAAGACCGGCATGAAGGTCACCGTAGGCGAGGGCGGAGAAGTGACAGTTGATGATTGATCTTAAACAGCAGTTGCATAACTTAAGACCGGATGACTTATGTTGAGCCATCCGGTCTTTATTATTTTTGATTTAGTAAGCGCCAAAGTGTGCTGCGGCTGATACCGTAGATGTCGCATATATCTTTCTTCGAGTATAGCTTTACGAGTTTTTCCAGTTCACTTTTGCTTGGTCGTCTCTTAGTTGCCGCTTTTTGCGTTTCTGTACGCCTTTCCCCGGGAGGCGATTCTTCAAGCATCAGTTCCGCGAGCATGGTCTCTCCGATGATGCCGCTCTTGCAGAGAACGACACTTCTTTCAGCCAGATTCATGAGTTCTCTCACGTTTCCAGGCCAGTCGTAATCTTCCAGCATTTCAAGGCATTTGGCGTCTTCGATCTTTATGTCGGCGCCGTATTTGTCACTGTACATTCTCACGAAGTATCGGTATAAAGGAGCGATGTCTGCACGGCGTTCTCTGAGGCTGGGAACCGCAAGGTCAAGCACATTTATCCTGTAATAGAGGTCCGATCTGAAACTGCCGGCGGCTATGCATGCTTTCAGGTCGCGGTTCGTGGAACAGATGACCCGGACGTTTATGGGAATGACCTTATCGTCTCCTACTCTCAGGAGTTCCTTTTCCTGCAATACCCTGAGCAACCTTGCCTGAAGACTCATGGGGAGGCTGCTGATCTCGTCAAGGAACAGAGTTCCATTGTGCGCCAGCTCGAAAAGTCCGTATTTCCCCGGTCTGCCAATACCTACCGAAGCGTTTTCCGCCCTGCCGAAGAGTTCGCTCTCGAGCATGTTAGGCTGAATGGACGCACAGTTGACCGAGACAAAGGCTTCAGCGCGCCTGCCGCTTGCATTATGAATGCTTTGTGCAAACAGCTCTTTGCCAGTGCCGGTCTCACCCGTGATAAGTATCGTCGAATCATATTTTGCGTATTCTTTTGCGGTTTCAATGCAAGCGTTCATTGCTTTTGATTCGGACAGAATGTTGCTGAAACTGTTCTTTGCCGTGAATCCCTGCTTGAAGGATTTTCTTACAATGAGTTCGGACCGCTGGATGTTTGAAACATCCTTGAACGAAATGATATAACCGAATTCCTCTGGGGAAACGGTGTATGTCGTAGCGTTTACAAGTACAAGAGTGTCGCCGACTTTGCCGGGGATGTTGTGCATGTGATAATACGGCCGGAGGTCGTTTTCTGTCAGGTTTTCTTTCCCGAACAGCAGGTGCGCCATGTGGTTTGCATAGCTCACGCCGTCGCTGCTGATCATGACGTGCGCGTCGTCTGCCGAATCGAGAAGCGTGCGGACCTGCTTGGACCTTATCTGCTCATTCCCGATAACTTTTGCCACGAATCTAGCTTCATTATAACCCGCGATTATCGAGTCTCTCGAGGTCTTGAGCGGCAGGCAGCGCAATCCGTATTTTCTTGCAGTCTCAAAATCTGTTTCGACGGTTATTACTGAATCAAACCCGAGTTCATAAATCTGGCCGAGCATACCTCTGCGTTCCTCGCTTGAGTCAGCGACGAAGAATTTGCAGCCAACCATCTCTTCTGTCAGAGATGAAAGATCCTTATCTATCCAGAACTTTGAACCAAGTACTGCGATGTGTCTGGCTCCTGAGGTCCTGAGTTCCTTTACTTGCATCAGCACTTCCGCAAACGAGACCTTAATGAAGATCACGGGGTAGGGCAGGTGCTGTATTATGTACTGTCCAAGACTTCCTCGGCTTACAATGAGGGTTATCCCGCGGTCTATGGACGCGATGTCGCTTTCAAGGGTCTCCTTCGAAGAGACTATGACCTCGACCCTGTCATCGGAATCTCCGAGCGTAGCTCTGACTTCATCGGCGAGGACCTGGTCGGGACATACAAAAAGAATCAGTCCCATCAGCCGAATACCTTTCTTTCAGCGGTCTTCAGATCGTGACCCGGTATCAGCTCAGCGCCAAATGAACGAAGTCTGTCATATGTTCTGCACCCCGCGTCGAAATCTATGGTGATACCGTTCTGAATGTTCTGCTCTATGTTTTCATAAAGGGGCATGGCGTCGCCGGCTATGATGTACTTTCCTGCGCCTGTTTCGACCAGGACGCTCATCTCTCCGGGTGTGTGGCCGGGAGAAAACAGACCTGTGATCCCCGGGAATATCTCGCAGTCGCCGTCCACGCGTTCTATTCTGTCAAAGGCGTCGAACCATCCTGGGACCCCGCAGCCGGGGGCCGCGACATAGGCTTTCCTGTCAAAGTCCGAAGGCGCCGCCGCGTGTTCTACCTCTTTCTTCTGTACGTAAACTTTTGCGTTCGGGAATAGTTTCAGATTGTAGCAGTGATCCCAGTGCAGATGCGTCAGGATGACCGCGTCGATGTCTTCGCCTTTCAACCCGCGCGCGGCGAGCTCATCCGATAAGTATTTTGCTTCATCAAGCAAAGGGTAGGGCATGGTCTTCGCGAGTTCCGGGTCTGGTGCGCCGCTGTCGACCAGTATGTTCAGGCCATTTCCCTGTACAAGGAAAACCATATATGCGGCGTCCATTTTTACGCCGCAGTCAGTCCTATACAGGAACATGCTTCGCTCGGCTCCGCGAAGTATGCCAAGCAGGATGGGATAGATCTTATAAGCCATTTTTCATTCCTCCTGAGACCATTTTATACCCGTCCAAATGCAAGTCAAACAAAAACACCACAAGTGTCAATGTTTCATTGAAATAGTGAACGATTTTGACACATTTTGAAACATATATTTATTAATATTATTTTTCTGCCGTTTACGGCAGGGATAAACTCAAGATAAGAAAAAAGGTCATAATGATTAATTAGACCGGAGGTGATCCATTGAAGATCGTAGAAATTAAAACGAGCCTTTTGACAAAACCGATGGAGAATCCGGTACAGGACGCGATACTGATGCAGAATCAGAGGGATATCCTGCTTGCCGAGATACGTACTGACGAAGGTCTGACGGGCACAGGTTTCATAACCGCTCTCGGTGCCGTTAACGCCAGCGAAGGACCGGTGCTTAAATTCTGCATGGATAAGACCCTTGCCCCTCTTCTTTTAGGCAAGGATCCGTTTGCCAGAGAGGGCATCTGGGAAGAATGCTTCAGACGTACTACCCGCTTCGGACGCAAAGGCGCAATGATAAAGGCTCTCAGCGCTCTTGACACAGCTCTCTGGGACCTCGCGGCAAAGGCCGTAGGGCTTCCCGCTTACAAGTTCATGGGTTATGACCACAAGAACATCAGGGTCTACGCCAGCGGCGGATATTACGATGACAAGAATCCCATGGACATTACCCGCTCTGTTGAGCAGATCGATGAATGCATCGAGGCCGGCTACCCGGCTATCAAGATGAAGATCGGCAAGCTCCCTGTCAAGGAAGACGTCGAACGTGTGCGCCGCATCCGCGAAAGGGTAGGCAGTGCGATAGACATCATGGTCGATGCCAATCAGGGCTGGAATGTGGTAGATGCCATTAGGTTCTGTGATGCCGCAAGAGATCTTGATCTGGGCTTTGTAGAAGAACCCCTTGCTCCGGACGATATGGATGGAATGATCGAACTGACCAGACGTACTAATATTCCTATCGCGGCAGGCGAGACCGAGAACACAAAGTACGGGTTCCACCAGATGATACAGAGCGGTGTAAAGATCATAAACAATGATGTGACCCGCACAGGCGGCGTTACCGAGTGGAAGAAGGTCACGAGCTACGCCCAGGTGTTCAATCTGCCTGTAATTCCGCACGCCGTACAGGAGCTGCACGTATCGCTTGCGGCCACATCCCCGAATATTCCGATGATCGAGTACTTCCTGCCCGACCATCCGGTCCAGGAATTCATCTCGGAATTCTTCACCGAGATCCAGCCTGCCATGGTCGTGAAGGACGGGTGCATAAGCCCGCTCGACGTTCCTGGCTTCGCTCTCGGCTACGACGAAGAGTTGTATAAACGTTATTTGGTATCGGCTGAGACGATTAAGTGATCGGGAAGGAAGTGTTGATCCATGAAACGTATGGCATCTGTCATCAAAGTCAAGCCCGAAAAGCTTGAGCTTTACAAGATAATGCACCAGAATTGCTGGCCGCAGGTGAAACAGACCCTGTCTGAATGCGGTTATTCAAGATACTCGGTTTTCCTTAAGGACGATATGCTGTTTTCGTATTTTGAGTATACCGGCGACGACTATTGGGCAGACATGAAGAAAATGGGTGAGGACCCCGTTACCCAGCTCTGGTGGTCCATATGCAGACCCTGCTGCGAGCCCTTGCCAACAAGGGGTGAAGGCGAATGGGGTGCCCTTATGGAAGAAGTATTCCATCTCGATTAATCGCGGAGGATGTCTAAATGAGGAATTTTGAAAGGAAAGCCCGCATAGGGATGTTGTTCTTCGGCGCCGACAGATTCCGTCCGATAGGAACGGGGACTCCGAACGGCTGCTACGAGGAGCGTCAGGAAAAAGTCGCGAAAAAGCTTCTTGAACGTTTTGGCGAACTCGGTGATCTGATCTTTACCGGAATAGTTTACGACAACGCCGGAGTCAAAGCGGCAATGGACGCTTTCTATATGAACAAGGTCGACTGCGTATTTGCAGCCCACCTGTCATGGGCGGAAGACTATGCATGGATCAGGTTCCTGCGCGACATGCCCGAGGTCCCCATGCTGTTCATCTCCCTGACAAGGGAAAAGATCGATTTTGAGACCACTTATGACGACGATGATTTTTGCCAGCTGCTTGTAAGCAACGGTCTCGTGGGTTCTCTTGAGACTTCGGGATCTATAAAGCGCTTTGACAGAAAGATGGTCGATACGGTGTCCGGCACTCTTGACACGGTAATTGAGAAAGCAAAAGTATTCTCTTCGGCAGCAAGAGTCAGGGGGATATTAAAGGAATCCGTTATTGGACTGCTTGGACCCTTCAACGAGGTCATGTGGTCCACATATGTCGATCCGTATTCGATATTCGCAAAAGCCGGCCCGGAGATCCATTTTTACGGCGTCAAGGAGCTTGAATCGGAGATCGCCGCTGTTTCCGATGAGGACGCCGCCGCTGAAATGGCAAGGCTGTCAAAAACTTATGAAAAGAGCGGAGATATCGACGAAAAGAAATTTCTCGAATCGGTTCGCGCATCTATCGGTTTCGGCCGTTTGTGTGACAAAGCCGGCGTCGACCTTATGGTGCTGAACGATATAGACGGTGTTCTGCTCCGTACTTTGGGCCTGCGACCGGGGTTTATACCCTGTACTCCGGATCCTGCGGTAGTCGTACCCGAAGGCGATATAGGCAGCGGTCTGGCAGTCTATATTCTGAAGATCCTGAGCGGCAAACAGGTCAATTATATCGAGCCGTTCTATGTTGAGCATGACAAGCAGCGTATCGCGGTTGCCCACGGCGGGCCAAACGACTATCGCGATCATGCCGGCAAGTGCCTGATCGGAAACGACGTGCGCTACGCCAAGGATAAGACGATGAAGTATGCCGGTGCCCCGATCGCCTGGTACACTTTCCCGCCCGGAAAGAAGACCATGCTGCATATGTCCCAGAACATTGCTCACAACGATGGCCGTTTCAAGATGGTGACAGCGCAGATCGAAAGCCTTGAGACTGAACACTTTATGACTTCCTACAGCCATGGCCACATCAGGCCGGTGAACGGCAGCTGTGAAGAGTTCATAGGCAAGCTTATCGCTGAAGGCGTCACGCAGCACTACGGCGTGACCGAGGGAGATTATTCGGCCGAGCTCGAATGCCTCAGCAGACTCATGCAATATGATTTCAATGATCTCGACAAATAGGGTGTGCATCGATGCTTGAAATAAAACGCAGAATTCAAAACATGGAAACGATGGTCGGAACAGCGGCCATCATGTCGGATCCGATGGTGTGCGAACTTCTCGGACATGCCGGTCCTGACGCGATCTGGCTCGATACGGAGCATTCCACCCTTGATTACGGGAACGTGATGATGCACCTTATCGCGGCCAAAGCCGGTAATGTGCCGGTGTTCGTGCGTGTACCGTGGAACGATGCGGTAAGGGTAAAAAAGATCATCGATCAGGCTCCTGCTGGGATCATTTTTCCCATGGTAAACAGTGCTGAAGAGGCGGACCGGGCCATGAAGGCCTGTCTTTATCCGCCCGAAGGCATCAGGGGCTGGGGGCCGCTTCGCTGTCTCAATTACGGCGAAGACGATAAGGTCGATTACATTGCTCGCGCCAAGGATGAAATGGTGAGGATCATTCAGATCGAGCATATCGACGCAATAAGGAATCTTCGCGAGATCGTAAAGAACCCTTATATCGACGCGTATGTTATCGGTCCTGCAGATCTGTCTGGTTCGCTCGGACACCTTTACGCGATGTATACGGAAGAGCATATGGCAGCGATCGACGAAGCCATACGGATCCTGAAAGACAACGGGAAATACATTATCACGCTGTGCCGTCCGATAGAGAGCGATCTTGAGTTCTGGACAGGCCGCGGTGTGAATATGATCTTTGCCGGACAGGATACCGGATACATCTTCAGCGGGTGCAAAAGTACCATGGCGCAGCTGCGCGAAGCCTTTGAAAAGGCGGGAAGGTAGATCCTATGCCTTACAGAGTGCTCGTAACAAGACGTATGCGTCCCGAAGCTGTCAGTTACCTGACAGACCGGGGATACGAGGTAAAGCTCATATCCAGCGGAGATCCTGTCGACCCTGAGCTTCTGATCAGGGAGGCCGAAGGCTGCGACGGAATGATAGTCCAGGCTGAAAAGGTCCCTGCATGGGTCGCAGAGAGGCTCCCGGAAAGCATAAAGGTAATAGGCAGACACGGGGTGGGCTTCGACAGCGTTGACGCCGCGAAGCTCGAGGAACTCGGGATCATACTTACCAACGCGCCTTTGTCCAACATCGAATCGGTCGCGGAGCACACGGTCATGATGATCGCTGCGCTTGCAAAGCAGCTGAAAAGACACGACAAAGACCTTGCCGAGGCTTCGTACGGACGGCGTCTGAACGCCCCGTACAATATTCAGCTTAAGGGAAAGACCGTTGGGATAATAGGCGTAGGCAAGATAGGTGCCCTGGTTGCACGCAAGTGCAGATACGGTTTCGACATGAACGTGATAGGCTACGACGCGATACTTCCTAAGGAACGGTTTCCGGAAGAAGTTGAATATGCAGCTACGCTCGACGAACTGTATGCACGCGCTGATTTCGTAACTCCGCATATGCCCCTGCTTGAATCGAATACATATATGTTCGATAAAGCGGCGTTTGCGAAGATGAAATCCACAGCATTCTTCATAAACACATCACGCGGAAAGATGTGCAGGGAAGACGATCTGTACGAAGCTCTCATAAACGGTCAGATAGCCGGAGCTGCGATAGACGTTTGGGACCCTGAACCCCCACAGCTTGATAACCCTCTGCTTAAACTCGGCAATGTGATCCTGTCGCCTCACATGGCAGGGAATACCTACGAGGCGGAGATAGCTATGGGAATAGACGCCGCAAGAGGTGTGGACGAAGTCCTGAGCGGAAAGCCTGTCACATGGCAGGTCAACCATCCTGGGGTTCCGAGGGCCCACCGCTGAACACAGTTATTCTTTGATGCAGTCGCAGTCAATGAGGATAAAAAGAAGTTTATAATTAAATTATGTATTTAAAGGAGGAGAAAAATGAAAAAGATCATCAGTTTGGTCCTTGTTGCCGTTCTGATTCTTGGACTTGCAGCATGTGCCAAGTCATCACCTGAACCCGCAAAGACCGAAGCACCCGCGCAGACTCAGGCTCCGGCTTCCAGTACACCTGCACAGCCGGCACAGACTCCACCGGCTCAGCCGGATAAGCCCTATGAGTATCAAAAGATGAATCTTCTGTATGCTTCGGGCTATAACCTTGGTTCGCCGGAAGCCGATGCCCTTCAGGCCTTTGCCGATGAGCTCAAGGAGAGAACTAACGGCAACGTGACCATGGACATTACCTGGAACGGCGAAGGTTTCACACAGGACCAGAGGATCCCGATGATGCTTTCGGGTGATGTCAGCATGAGCGCCGCACAGGGCTGCGCGGCGCTTGCCAGCTACTATGACAGACTTAACGTATTTGCTGCACCGTATGTATTCAACAACAAAGATCACCTCATGAAGTTCTGGAACAGCGCTGACGGACAGGCTCTTATCGATGATATAGCTGAACACACCGGTCTCCGCATCCTGAGCTTCGTTGTTACCGGTACCCGTTGCGTATCTTTGAAGGACGATCTTAAGATCACAAAGAGATCTGATCTCTCCAAGTACACCATCCGCATGATGACTGCAGAAGCATGGCAGGTAATGGGGTCCGCTCTCGGCGCCGGCGGCGTTGTGCCTCTTGGTGCGAACGAACTCTATACCGCATGTCAGGCCGGTACTGTTGACGGACAGGATAACCCGCTTCCCAACATCCTGACTTACTCTCTCCAGGAAGTTCAGAAGTCCGTAACTCTTACCAACCACTATGTATACGATCAGCCCCACATGATCGCGGAAGCTCTCTGGCAGTCCATGGATCCCGAACTTCAGGAGCTCATCGCTGAACTCGCCAAGAAGTGCGCCGATACGATCAACGCTTACAATGATGAAAAGACCGCCAGTGCATACAAGACCATTACCGATGCAGGCATGAAGATCTATGAGCTGACCGACGAAGAGATCAACGCGTACCGTAACGAAGTTCTCGAATGGTACAAGACCGATCCTAAGGGTAAAGCATTCTATGATACATGGGATATGGATCTCTATAACCTGGCACTTTCTTATCAATAGAACCGGGTCTTCTGTTTTAGACTCCAAAAATAACTAACTGCCGCGCCGCGGGGTCGAAAGACCCCGCATATGGCGGGCTCATTGTACTGACTGCTTTTTCCTCAACACCTTGAAGAAAGGGGCGTACTGCATGAAAAAGGCAATAAAAACGATACTGGATATCATCGACCTGTACTTCCCGGTCGTGACCTTCGTCATCCTTTTCGTGTTTTATTTCATCCTGATACTTCTCAGGTATTTTGCCGGAAAATCTATTGGTTGGATGTATGAGAGCATGTATATCGTGTTTGCGTGGTCCACGGTAATGTCCGCGGCTCACGGCAGCAGGGTGCATGATACCATACAGTTCAATGTTCTCTATGAACATATTTCAGAGAAAGCCAAAAGGATATTTGATATCATCGCAAACGCTTTTCTCGCCGGTCTGTTCATTTACGCGATGCCCAGATACCTCAAGGGCATAGAAGCTCAGCGCATGGTTAAGACAGCCACGCTGAAGCTGTCTAACATGATAGTTTTCTTCCCGTTCATTATATTTGTCTTTCTGATAATCGTCTATCATGTTGCGGACATAGTTTGCGCAGTTTATGACTTGGCTCATCCGGAAAGGCTAGAAAAGAAAGAGACGGATGATGCGGTAACTTCAGAGGATGGAGGTGCCGGAAGATGATCTCCCTTAAACTTGGTTTTCTTGTTGCATTCATTGCAATGTTTGTGTTCATGCTGCTGAAAATGCCGGTAGGTCTGAGCATAATGTCAAGCAGCATATTATTCTTCATTTTAGTCGGTAAAAACAGCGGAATGATGGTATCTACCATCATGGGAAGACTTGTTGAGTCAAACTCACTGTTCGCAGTTCCGCTATTCATATTTGCTGCCAGTGTCATGAACGGCAGCAGCATAACGGAGCACATGTTCAACTTCTGTAAATCGCTGGTCGGTGAGCGGAAGGGTGCTCTGGCTTATATCAATATAATTATTTCACTGATTTTTGCCGGTATGTCCGGCTCAGCCATGGCCGATGCCGCAGGGATCGGTCTCATAGAGCTGCGCGAGATGAAGCGCGACGGTTATGATATGTCGTACTCTGCGGCGATTACAGCATCTACCGCAGTACTTGGACCGATATTCCCGCCGAGCATAGCAATGGTCGTCTATGCGATGCTTGCGGAGGTCTCAGTAGGATCGATGTTCATGGGAGGCGTCATTCCTGCGATACTGCTCGTTGCAGGGCTCATGGCTTATACCGCTGTGATAGCTCACAAGCGTAATTTCCCGAAGGGCATACACTATTCAGGCAAAGAGTTCTGGCGCAATACTCTCAAGGCATTCCCCGCACTGATGACTCCGGTGATCCTCCTTGTCGGCGTTTATACTGGTTTTGTTACGGCGACAGAAGCAGGCGTTCTTTGCTCGGTATACGCTATGCTGATAGCCACGTTTATTTACAAACAGTTCTCGTGGAAAAAGCTATGGTTCGCGCTGATCGATACGGTCATATCTTCCGGCAAGATCATGCTGGTCATCTTTGCGGCTTATTCGTTCTCGCACATTATCTCCATGGCGGGCATAGCGCAGATGATAGCCCAGTTCTTCCTGTCGCTCACGAGCCAGAAGTGGATATTCCTGCTTGTAATAAACATCCTGTTCATACTGCTGGGCTGCTTCCTTCCCATGTCGGTCTCCCAGTATGTATTCATTCCGCTTATCCTTCCAATAGCGAAGGCTTTAGGGATCGATCTGGTCCATCTGGGCGTAATACTGACAATCAATATGCAGCTCGGAACGATCACGCCGCCTTACGGGATACTTGTATTCATAACAGCAAATCAGGCAGACGCTCCTCTTCATAAGGTATTCAGGGAGGCCGTCCCGATGGCATTGATAATGTACGCGACACTATTCCTGATGACTTTCGTGCCGCAGCTCGTTACCTGGCTCCCCGGTATGATGTAGAAGGTGTTTTCCATGGAATACAAACCACTCGGCCGCACCGGCCTGATGCTTCCGGAGATAGGTTTCGGAGCCGGTCAGTTCGGCGATATGTACGGTGATACAGATCAGAAAAACTGCAATGATGCAGTCGCGATGGCAATAGACGCCGGAATAAATTATTTTGACGTCGCTCCGTCGTACGGTCCTGAAGGGCTTGCTGAGACCCGTCTTGGCATAGCCCTGAAAGGCCATGACCGCACTAAGCTGATCGTAAACACGAAGCTTGGACGCTGGGACCACGGCGTTGTAGGCGACCCGGTCTACGATTACGATTTCTCGCCGGAACGAGTAAGGCTTGAACTGGAAAACAGCTTAAGGCGTTTAGGCATCGACTACATCGACGTTTATCAGGTCCACGACGTCAATAACTGCAAGCAACTCGATTACATCGTAAATGAGACCATCCCTGAGATGGTACGCCTGAAAGAGGAGGGCAAAATAAGGTTTATCGGTGTTACCGGAGCATATCTGGATACGCTTAAATATATCGCTGAGAGAAACGAAAACGTTGACGCAGTCCTATCGTTCTGCCGCTACAATCTTGTGGATACTACGCTTAAGGGCTACTTCAGCGATATTCAGCAGGAGCGCGGGCTTGGACTGATCAATGCTTCTGTGCTCTATATGGGCATGCTTACGCCGAATATCAAAACTCTTGTACACTGGCGCGGAAAAAAGCTCATAAAAGAGCTGGCCGCCGCGGTCGAAAAGGCAGATGTGCTCTGCAGAAAGGCCTGCAGCAACATTGCTGAGCAGTCGCTGTTATTTGGGCTTGGCTTTGATGAAGCTGCGTCTACGCTTATCGGCATGGGCCGTCCGTCTAGTCTCGAACGCAATCTTAAGCTGCTTGAAAAGCCTCGCAATCCGCAGCTCGAAGCTGAACTGCTTGCGATATTTGACGGATTGTCGCTCTTCCCTGATCAGGGACAGGTTGATGGAATATCGATAAGAGGCTCGTTCTCGGACATCAAAAACAATTAAGTCTTCATTACTTTTCCTTTCTTCATAAACCTCTAATATCTTTTCAAACCAAGGAAGGCTTCGCATATGCGTGGCCTTTCTTGTGATATGACAAAAGATAGAGCAGCAATTAAGGAAAAAAAAGAACAACCCATTGACGTACAACATTTTGTACGCTATTATTATGCTGAAAGGCGGGGAATGCTATGTTGGCAGTAAACTATTCGCAGTTTCGCGATCATATGAAGTCACATATGGACACGGTTTCCAATGATTATGAGACCATGGTCGTGACGCGCAAAGACAATAAAAACATTGTCATAATCTCAGAAGAGGCTTATAACAATCTTATAGAGAATGTGTATGTTCTCGGTAACAAGGCAAACTATGACTGGCTGATGGAATCAAAAGCTCAACTTGAGTCCGGGCGTTTTTCAGCTCGTGATCTTGCCGAGGTCGATAATGAATAAGCTCTTTACTGATAACGCATGGGATGACTATGTCTATTGGCAGACTGAAGACCGGAAGATGCTGAAACGGATAAATCTGCTGCTCGAAGATATCAGCCGTAACGGCAATACCGGTATTGGAAAGCCTGAATTGTTGACAGGCGATCTGTCCGGTTTCTGGAGCCGCCGCATAAATGATAAAGACCGTTTGATCTACAAGATCGAAGGCTCAAATATATATATCCTTGCATGTCGATACCATTATGAGAAATGACCTCATTTCAATACGTATAGAAAGAAGGAATTAAAGGAGGTTTTTATGAACAGTTTCGTACAGTACGCACCCACTAAGATAATTTTCGGCAAGGGCGTCGAAGATCAGGTCGGCGCTCAGGTAAAGGCTTTCGGAGGCACCAAGGTGCTCATCCATTACGGCGGAGGCAGCGTAAAGCGCAGCGGACTGCTTGATAAGGTAAAGGCTTCGCTCGAGGCCGAAGGCATCGCCTACGTTGAACTCGGCGGGGCTGTTCCCAACCCCAGGCTCGGACTGGTGCACGAGGGCGTCGAGCTCTGCCGCAAAGAGGGCGTGGACTTCGTCCTCGGCATCGGCGGAGGTTCCGCTATAGACTCCGCCAAGGCCATCGCTCTCGGCGTTCCCTATGACGGAGACGTCTGGGACGCCTTCACCAGAAAGGTTACCCTTACAAAGACCCTGCCTCACGGCAACATCATAACCCTTGCCGCTACCGGTTCCGAGACCAGCAACAGCGCGGTCATCACCAACGACGTCGACGGCAGCATGCTCAAGAGGGGCCTCGGCGCGGACACCAACCGCCCGGCCTTCACCCTCATGGACCCCGAGCTGCTCTACAGCCTCCCGCCTTATCAGACGGCCTGCGGCGTAGTCGACATAATGATGCATACCAACGAAAGGTTCTTCAGCAAAGGCGGGCAGAACGAAGTCTCCGACAAGCTCGCAATCGCTATTCTCCGCACCATGATACAGTTCGGCCCGGTCTGCATGAAGGAACCGGACAACTATGAGGCCCGCTCCGAAGTCATGTGGGCAGGCTCCATCTCCCATAACGGCATGACAGGACTCGGCAGACCGGGCGACTGGGGCTCCCATCAGCTCGAGCACGCTCTCGGCGGCGTATATGACGTGGCTCACGGCGCAGGCCTCGCGGCAGTCTGGGGATCCTGGGCGCGCTACGTGTACAAGGAAGACGTGATGCGCTTCGCGCGCTACGCTGTCGACGTATGGGATGTCACCATGAACTATGACGACCCTGAACAGACCGCTCTCGCAGGTATCGAAGCCGCAGAGAAGTTCTTCGTTTCCATCGGCATGCCGATCAGCATCACCCAGCTCCTCGGCCGTGAGCTGAACGACGATGAGCTTAAGCGCCTCGCCCACGAGTGCAGCTACTACAGCACCCGCAAGATCGGCAACTTCAAGGTCCTCGACGAGACCGACATGTTTAACATCTATGTGATGGCAAGATAATGAAAAGAAGATCGATCAAAACAATAATCACTGTCCTGCTCGCCCTCGCGCTGCTGCTCTGCGGCTGCGCGAAGGGCAGCAAGGCTCCGGACGCCGGCAAGGATTCTCCGCTTCCCGTGAGCGGAGACCACGCGGCTTCAGGCTCCCAGAGCCAGCAGGTTCCCCAGACTCAGGCCCAGCAGCCCGCTCCGGAGGTAAAGGAGCCTCCTTACGCTGCCCCGCACAGCACAGGCAAGGTCTACGTGCCGAAGAATTCCATCAGCATCGATCAGTATCAGGAGGCGGCTGACGGCCCGGACGACCATTATGAGGGCTATTATCTGCAGATATCCGGTCTGAAGGACAAGGATATCGAAGCGAGGGTCAATCAGCGGCTCAAGGCTTTATACGAGAGCGTGCGCGACGAAGAAGAGTACCCCGACAAGGAAGATCTCCGCGCCCGTCTTAAGGCTTTCAGCTTCGACAGGCATGACGAGTATATCTCTGAAAACATCACCGCAAGCATAGGCAACATCCTCTCCGTGACCTGCGATCACAGCGAGAGCTTCACGGGCGACAACGACTGGCTCTCGTACGAGGACGTGAAGACGCTCAACCTCGACCTTAACACCGGCAACGAGATCAGTTATACCGATCTGTTCGCCGACGACTGCGTCGGGCCAGGATTCATCCAGCAGGCCGTGGACGCGGCTGTCGAAGAAGGCATACGCCGCCAGGCGCACCGCGATGACCCGGAAGAGGAGGGTTCCCCTGAATACTCCGAGAAGAGCGCGTTATTCCTCAATCCCGGCCAGACTGCCGGCCACATCGGAGTGAACGGACTGCTCAAGTATTATGTGAGCGAGTACACCGGCGAGCTGATGATAGTCATCGACCAGGATCTGCCGCAGTTCGATACCGGTTTCTATTACGACGTCGTCTCCGTTCCGATGGAAGGCCTCCACGCCTACGACCAACGCTTCTACAACGGAGAGAACATCTACGATTCAGAAGAGCAGGCGTACTGCCTGTTTTCGCGCAGCCTGACCGACGATTCGGAGTACGTTTATTCGGACGAGGTCGTTATGCATAACGACGTAGAGCTGACGGTCGGGACCTCTGAATACAACTTCGCATCCTTCCCCGAGGAATGGAACGAATATCTTAAGCTGACTCCGGAGCAGAAGGACGCCATGATACTTCAGGGCAAGACCTTCATCGACCAGGTGTTCGGAGACGGCTGGGGTCCCGATTATCTGCTGGCCACTGCCAATTTCAACAACTTTGCCCTGCGCTACGGCAATTTCACGGCGCTGACCCGCGACATGTATTTTTCTGTCTCCTACAACAGCCCTGACTTTTACCAGAACCTCAGGAGCAGGGACTACTACAGTACCCAGCTGTATTATGGCGACAGCACCGAGCCGCTCGAGCTGAAAGACCTGTTCGCCGAGGGCGTCGACTATGAGGCTCTTCTCAGGGATGCGATCAGGCAGAGCATCGACGAGATGGAACCGGCTTACGGCTACGACGAGGCCCGCATGCAGGCATGGCTGAGATTCCTCCTCGACGACATCACGGGCTTCTACCCGAACGAGACGTCGCTGGTGCTGATATACGACGACATCACCCACCATGCCGTCGAATTCTTCCCGGACGACGACGAGCTGTGGAAGTTCTCCGCAGGCGCCCAGAACGTCAGCTACGACAAGCTGGGCTATAAGAACCTGAACATTTTCAGATAACTGAACGGCAGGCCCCCTCCGCGGACGCGGAAGGGGCTTTTTCTTTGATTGACGGAACTTTGCGAAGCGTGATAAAATACCTTATTATCTATTTTGGCCTTGTGGTATAAGGAAAAATAAGAGAGGAAAACATAATGGCAGAAGAGAATTTAAGAACTTTCGAGAACGAGGAATACCGCCATACGTACTGGCACTCCTGCTCTCACATCATGGCTCAGGCAGTGCAGAGGCTCTGGCCCGAAGTCAAGCTTGCTATCGGCCCCGCTATCGCAGAGGGCTGGTATTACGACATGCTCGCTCCGTTCGCTTTCACTCCGGAGCACATGGAACAGATCGAAGAAGAGATGCGCAAGATCTGCAAGGAGAATCTGAAGATCGAGCGCTTTGAGCTCCCGAGGGACGAAGCGATAAAGTTCATGAAGGACAAGGACGAACCCTTCAAGGTAGAGCTCATAGAAGACCTGCCCGAGGGCGAACCCATCAGCTTCTACAAGCAGGGCGAATTCACAGACCTCTGCGCAGGCCCGCACCTTGATTTCACCGGACGCGTGAAGGGCAACGGCATCAAGCTGCTCACCTGCAACGCAGCCTACTGGAGAGGCGACAGCAACAGGGAGACCCTGCAGCGAATCTACGGCATAGCCTTCCCGCACAAGGAAGAGCTCCAGGCCTACCTCGACCGCATCGAAGAGGCTAAGAAGCGCGACCACCGTAAGCTCGGCAAGGAGCTCGGGCTCTTCGCCTTCCGCGACGAGGCTCCCGGCTTCCCGTTCTATCTGCCCAAGGGCATGGTGCTCCGCAACACACTCATCGACTTCTGGCGCCAGAAGCACAAGGAGTGGGACTATGTCGAGATCATGACCCCGCAGATCATGAAGAGGACCCTCTGGGAGACCTCCGGTCACTGGGATCATTACAAGGACAATATGTACACCACCGTCATCGACGATGAGGACTACGCCATCAAGCCGATGAACTGCCCGGGTTCCATACTCGTATATGAGACCGAGCCGCGCAGCTACAAAGACCTGCCGCTTCGCTACGGCGAACTGGGCCTTGTGCACAGACACGAGCTTTCAGGCGCTCTTCACGGAATGTTCCGCGTAAGGTGCTTCACCCAGGACGACGCCCACATCCTGCTTGCTAAGGAGCAGATACAGGACGAGGTCGTTCGCATCGCCAAGCTCGACGACGAGGTCTACAACATCTTCGGGCTTCCGTACAAGATCGTGCTCTCGACCATGCCCGAAGACCACATCGGTACCCGCGAAGACTGGGAGAAGGCTGAGAACATGCTGGCTGACGCCATCACCTCCATCGGCCGCACCTACGAGGTCAACCCGGGCGACGGCGCCTTCTACGGCCCAAAGCTCGACTTCCACATACAGGACTGCCTCGGACGCACCTGGCAGTGCGGCACCATCCAGCTCGACTTCCAGCTGCCCGGCCGCTTCAACCTCGAATACACCGACAGCAACGGTGAAAAGCAGACCCCGGTCATGATACACCGCGTCGTCTACGGTTCCATCGAACGCTTCATCGGAGTCATCACCGAGCACTTCGCAGGCGCCTTCCCGACCTGGCTCTCGCCTGTACAGGTCAAGATCCTGCCCGTCACCGACCGCGCCCTTGAGTACTCCGAAGGCATCAAGGCAAAGCTTGACGCAGAGGGCTACAGGGTCGAGATCGACAGCCGCAACGAGAAGGTCGGCAAGAAGATACGCGACGCCCAGATGGAGAAGGTCCCCTACATGCTCGTACTCGGCGACCGCGACATCGAAAACAACACCGTATCCCCGCGCCACCGCACCGACGGAGACCTCGGAGCCATGAGCTACGAGGACTTCCACGCCATGCTGAAGGAAGTCGTCGACACCAAGGCTCTCAAGTAATCGGCTAACACATACCGGATGTCATCTCCGCCGCGGGAAGGCATCCGGTTTTTTGCAGGCGGCCTGCGGGCCGCAAGCGAGGTCCACCTCATGATAAAGTATGTTAAACAGATCCTGATCATCGCAGCGGTCTGCTTTGCGGGCGAGGCGGTGCATTACTTCGTGCCGCTCCCTATCCCTGCCAGCATCTACGGGATGCTCATCCTGTTCCTGCTGCTCGAGACAGGCGTCCTCAAGGTCGAATCGATACGCGAGGTCAGCACCTTCCTGCTCGACACCATGATTATCATGTTCATCCCCGCGGGGGTAGGGCTCATGGAATACTGGGGCTCCATCAAAGACATCTGGTGGAAACTCATCATCGTCATAGTCGCGGTCAACGCCGCTGTGTTCGCGGTATCGGGCTGGGTCACCCAGGCCGTCGGAAAGAAGGTGGGCGGAAAATGAAGGGAATGATACTCAGCTCGACATATTTCGGCGTCCTTCTGACTATTGCCGCCTTTGAGATAGGCCAGCTCGTCAAGAAAAAGGTCAAGATCGCGATAGCGAATCCTCTGCTGGTCGCGATAGCCCTGATAATAGCCGTGCTCGTGACCTGCAATATCAGCTACGGCAGCTATTCGATGAGCACGCGCTACCTGACTTACCTGCTGACTCCGGCGACCGTCTGCCTGGCCGTGCCTCTGCACGAGCGCTTCCACATCCTCAGGCAGAACGCAGTCGCCCTGCTCGCGGGCATAATCTCCGGCGTCCTCACAAGCCTTGTCAGCGTTTTCGGACTGTCGCTTCTGCTTGGCTTCAACCACAGGCTCTACGTGACCGTGCTTCCCAAGTCGATAACGACCGCCATAGGCATGGGCGTCTCCGAAGAGCTCGGAGGCTACGTGACCATAACTGTTGCCGTTATAGTGCTTACAGGCATCTTCGGCAACATGTTCGCGGAGATATTCGCGAAGATATTCCACATAACCGACCCGGTCGCGAAGGGCATAGCGATAGGTTCCTCGTCGCACGCGATAGGCACCGCTAAGGCAATGGAGCTGGGCGATACGGAAGGAGCCATGAGCTCGCTTTCACTTGCGGTATCCGGCGTCATAACGGTGTTCATAATAATGCCGTTCGCAAATCTCATCTGACATCTCAGGGGGTCTGAATGCCTGAAGAAAAGCTTCCTGCGTATGGAGCAGTGAATAAGCGCATCTGGGAACTTGACGCGGTCAAAGGCTTTTTCATACTGCTCGTCATCTACATACACTTCACTTTCGATATCGAATACTTCGGCGGGTATGATCTGCATAAGTCCGCCTTTTTCTACTTCATAAAGCAGAACACCGGCGTGATCTTCATCCTGGTCTCCGGCATCTGCGTGACCCTCGGAAAGCATAACATGAAGAGGGGCGCCATGGTGTTCGCCTTCGGCCTGCTGATCAGCGCCGTTACCTTCGGAATGTACAGGCTCGGCTTCGCCGACGTCGACGTGCTCATCTACTGGGGCGTGCTGCATCTGCTGGGCTTTTCGATGATGACCTGGCCTCTCTACAAAAAGTGGCCGCTTTGGCTTACTGTCATTGTCGCCATACCCATGATCGTCTACGGGTACTATCTGTTCAGGATCAACAACGTCCAGACCCACTGGCTCTTCATGTTCGGTTTCACCTGGCCGGGCTTCGTCGCAAGCGACCACTTCCCGATCCTTCCTTTCACCGGCTGGTTCATGATAGGCACCGTGCTCGGGCGCACAGTTTACAAAGAAAAAAAGACGCTCTTTCCGTTTGTGAACGAAAAGAACGTCATAGTGCGCTTTTTATGCTGGTGCGGCCGCCAGTCGCTTTGGATCTACATGCTGCATCAGCCCGTGCTGTACCTGATCACCGAACTGCTGTTCTGACCTGACTTTTTGTTTCTATGGCTGCTCGAAAGTCGCTATCGGTCTGCGCTTGTGCTCGCTGCGGCTGTGGAAGCGCTCGATTATGGCGCGGTCATGGTCGGAGGCCTCTCCTGTAAGTATGTAATGATCTATCGCGGCGTAGCTGACGCCCATCTCGCTCTCGTCCGTCTGGCCTTCGAAGAGGCCCGCGGAGGGAGCTTTTTTAATGATATTTTCGGGCGCCCCGAGGTATTCGAGGAACTCGTAGATCTCGTGAACGAGCAGGTCGCTGATGGGGTTGAAGTCGCTTGCCCCGTCGCCCCATTTGGTGAAGTAGCCCATGTAGGTCTCGCTGCGGTTGCCTGTGCCCGCGACGAGGCGGTTCTCGCTCTGGCCGATGGTGTAGAGCGTAGTCATGCGAAGGCGCGGAGCGATGTTTGCTATTGCGGGATCCGTGGGCTCGCAGACCTTGCGAAGCGCTTCAAGCTCCGCTTCACGTACGGCGGTCAGATCGATCGTCCTGCACTCGATCCCGAACGATTCTGCGAGAGCCTTGCCGTCGTCTGCGTCCTCGCCGTAGTTGCGCTTTGAGGCGCAAGGCATTATTATCCCGACGGTGTTTTCACAGGCTGCCTTGCAGAGGATCCCGACCAGCGCGCTGTCCTTGCCTCCCGAGTTTCCGAAGATGATCCCGTCGGCGTGAGCTTCCGCGACCTTGTCCTTTATGAACTGAACTCTTTCTTCAAATTCGACCCTGTAATCTCTCATATTGATGTCCCCGTTATTTTGTAAAGTAAGAAAAGCGGATAGATGCATCCTTCGAGGAACGCCTGGGAACCCGGTTCTTAGCAATTGGCGAGCCAGAGGCGAAGACAGAGCTTAGAACCGCTGGGAGGCCCCCGGAACGAGGCGAGAGCCGGTTCCGAGAAGGATCATCTGAAGCTTTTCGCTTATATTATATAAAAACAAAGTCAAAGAAGACCGTGTCCCCTTTGACTTAATTATATTATATCAGCAGCGGTGCCATTTCAAGGCTTTGCGTAAGTTTGATTATCATGTTATAATTCTATGTTAATGTAAAAGGAGAATTATGATCGATTTTCATGAGATAACTCTGGCCGATAAGGACTGGATAGAAGACGTCCTCAAGGACGCGGGCGAGCGCGGCATCGACTACGGTTTCGGAGCCATGTACGCCTGGAAACGCTATTATAACACTAAAGTTGCAGAGGTCTGCGGCTGTTTCACGGCCTTAATGGAATACGAGGGCGAGTATTTTTACATGTGCCCGAGCGGAGGCTGCGTGAACGAGGCTGTGCTCGAGCTTGCGCGCGACGCCGAGGAGCGCGGGATACGCCTTACCATGGTGTCTGCCGCCGGCAACGACATAGAGCTGCTCGAGGAGTACTTCCCGGGCCTGTTCAGTTATACCCTCGACCGCGACAGCTCCGAGTACGTCTACGACATCAACGACCTGGCCGATCTGAAGGGGCGCAGGTTCCACGGGAAGAAGAACCACGTGAACCGCTTCTTCAAGGACCACCCCGACTGGCACGTCGAGCCGGTGACTAAAGATAACGTCGATATATGCAGGGAGCTCGACAAGGCATGGGGAGCCGAGCACACCGACGCCGACGGCGCCGAGTCTCTGCCCTTCGAAGACCTTGCCCTCAAGTGCTGCTTCGACCACATCGAGCAGTTCGGCCTGCTGGGGCTGATACTGTTCGTAGGCGACAGACCCGTCGCTTTCACGCTCGGTTCCCCGCTGCCCATAGGCGACGAGGTCGACGTGATGTTCGAAAAAGCCCTGGCTGATGTTGACGGAGCGTATTCGGTAATAAACATGGAATTCGCCCGCTACGTGCGCGAAAACTGCCCGGAGGTAAAATACCTCAACCGCGAGGAAGATATGGGCCTGGAGGGGCTGAGAACGGCCAAGGAGAGCTATCATCCGGTGATGATGGTCGATAAGTATATCGCAGAGATAAAAGAGACAGATGAGTAAACCCGTAGTAGCAATAGTGGGACGCCCGAACGTGGGCAAATCCACTTTCTTCAACAAAATAGTCGGACGCCGCGTGTCCATAGTCGAGGATACACCGGGAGTCACCCGCGACCGCATCATGGCTGAGGCCGAATGGAGCGGCACGCACTTTTTCATGATCGATACCGGCGGAATCGAGCCCGAATCGCAGGAGATCATCCCTTCGCACATGAGGGCTCAGGCCGAGATCGCGATGGACACGGCAGACGTCATACTCTTCCTCGTCGACGGAAGGGGAGGCGTCACCACAGCCGACCGGGAGGTCGCGCAGCTGCTGCGCCGCAAGGGCAAGGACGTGCTGCTCGTGTGCAACAAGATCGACAACCCGTCGAAGCTGCCGCCCGATTTCTATGATTTCTACGAGCTTGGCCTCGGAGATCCCCACCCGGTGTCCGCGGTCAACATGCTCGGTCTTGGCGACCTGCTCGACGAGATAGTTGCGAGGTTCCCGCAGGGGCTTGAAGCCGAGGACGACGAGGACAGCATCAAGATCGCGATAGTCGGAAAGCCCAACGTCGGAAAGTCTTCGATCGTCAACGCTTTCGCGGGCGAGGAACGCGTGATAGTCAGCGATATAGCAGGCACCACCCGCGATTCCATCGACACGCCCTTCGAAAAGGACGGCCAGAAGTACGTGCTCATCGACACCGCGGGCATACGCCGCAAGAGCCGGGTGAGCGACGACATAGAAAAGTTCTCGGTCATCCGCGCCATGGCCGCCATAGAGCGCTGCGACGTTGCTCTTCTGGTCATAGACGCGACCGAAGGCCTCACCGAACAGGACAAGAAGATCGGAGGCCTTGCACACGAAGCGGGCAAGGGCATCATCATAGTCGTGAACAAGTGGGATCTCGTCGAAAAAGAGACCAACACCATGCGCGACATGACCAGAAAGATACTCGGAGAGCTTCCTTTCATGGATTACGCTCCCGTGATGTTCACCTCCGCGGTAAAGGGGCAGAGGCTCCTGCCTGTCATCGACAAGGCACGCACCGTTGCCGAGAACCGCGCCATGCGCGTCTCGACCGGCCAGCTGAACAGCCTCATAGCCGATGCGATGATGATGAATAACCCGCCCTCGGACAAGGGGCGCAGGCTCAAGATCTATTACACTGCGCAGATCGGCGTCAAGCCGCCGCTCTTCAGCTTCCAGGTCAACGACCGCACCATCATGCACTTCAGCTACGCCCGCTATCTTGAGAACAAGATACGCGAGGGCTACGGCTTCGAGGGCACTTCCATCAAGTTCGTCTTCCGCGACAAGGGCGACAAAGAGGATTATTGATGACTGAAAAGACTTACCACATAGTGACCTTCGGCTGCCAGATGAACGAGCGCGATTCCGAGACGCTCGCCGGCATGCTCGAGGCTCAGGGATATTCGAGGATAGAGGAGAAAAAGGACGCCCAGGTCGTTCTGCTGAACACCTGCAGCGTGCGCGAGAACGCGGACAAGCGCTTTTTCGGGGTGCTCGGCCAGCTCAAGCACGCGCATGAGGCGGACCCCCGCATGGTCGTCGGGGTCTGCGGCTGCATGATGCAGCAGCAGCACATCATCGACGAGCTCAAGAAGCGTTACCCCTGGGTCGATCTGGTCTTCGGGACCCACAATATCGCTGATTTCCCGAAGCTCTTTTCGGCTGTCACCGAGCAGAAGTCTCACATAATAGAGGTCCTCGAGAACGCGGGAGAGATAGTCGAAGACCTACCCGCCAAGCGCGAATATCCGTTCAAGGCTTACGTGAACATCACCTACGGCTGCAACAATTTCTGCACCTACTGCATCGTCCCCTACACCCGCGGGCGCGAGCGCAGCAGAAGGCCTGAGGAGATAATCAAAGAGGTCCGCGGACTGGTCGAAAGCGGCTGCAAGGAGATCACGCTGCTTGGCCAGAACGTCAATTCCTACGGCAACACTTCCTACTGCGGCAGTTATTGCTATAAGGATGAGAACGGCCCCGATTTCGCAGGCCTGCTGAGGCAGGTCGACGCCATAGAAGGCCTGGAGCGCCTGCGCTTCATGACCTCTCACCCCAAGGATCTTTCCGAAGATCTGATACAGTGCTTTGCGGACTGTAAACACCTCTGCAGGGCCATCCACCTTCCGGTGCAGTGCGGCAGCAACGAGATACTCCGCCGCATGAACAGGCGCTATACCAGGGAGCAGTATCTGGAGCTCATCGACAGGCTCCGCGCGGTATGCCCCGAAATAGCCATCAGTACAGACATCATCGTCGGCTTCCCGGGCGAGACCGAGAAAGATTTTCTCGACACTCTCGACCTTGCCGACCGTGTAAAATACGATTCCGCCTTCACCTTCATCTATTCGGTCAGAAAGGGGACCCCGGCCGCAGATTATCCCGACCAGGTGCCCGAAGAAGTGAAGCATGAGAGGCTCATACGCCTCACAGAGGTCATCCACAGGCATCAGGAGGCGAAGAGCCTTGCCCTGCAGGACGCCGTGCTGCCGGTCCTCATCGAGGGACCCAGCAAGACTGACAAGACCATGCTCACAGGCCGTACCGAAGGCGGAAAGACCGTCGATCTTCCGGCTCCCGCGGAGCTAATAGGACAGATCGTGCCGGTCCGCATAACGAAGGCCCAGACCTTCAGTCTGTACGGTGAACTGCTATGTACCAGGTGATCGAAGAGAAGAACGAAGTTCTGAAGAAGTACCGCAGAAAGAGCGCAGACCTCGCGAAATGGCTGCAGCAGAGCGATCTGTGGTACTGGATCTATTCGTATTATCAGATCAAGGGCGCGCCGATGCGAAGGCGCGACATAGTCGACATCCTTGATGGAAAGATAGTCGAGAGCGCTCCGATGGACGCCTACAATTTCATCACGGGCTGCAATCAGCTGCAGAAAGACATGCAGTCATGCATAGAGATGCAGAGCCTGCCCGACCTCAGGCTGCTTGAGCGCTGGTCGGCGATGGTCTTCGGCGAGGTGCCCGCGCTGCGCACGACGAACCCGATAGTCTATGAGTGGGAACACATACCCATCCATTTCAACGAACTTCCGGAGGAGCTCGAAAAGCTGTTCAGGAAGGCCCATTCGGGAAGGCTGCAGGGCAATGCCCTGGAACGCTCCGCGTGGCTGCACCTTGAATTCCTGAGGCTCTACCCCTACGGCAAGGACACCGCAAAGACCGGTTTTCTGCTGCTGATGTACGGGCTGATGCAGGCCGGGCTTCCTCTGCCCCAGCTCAACCTGAGCGACAGGGAGTACAACAGCCTCGTGGCGGATTACCTGAACGGCGGCGAACTGCGGCCGTTCTGCGACATGCTCGAAAGGGCTCTGGTCAACAGGCTGGAGGCCGCTCTGCAGTTCTGCTACCAGATCCCTATGAACGATGATGAAGATATTTAAAGACAAAAGCTTTGAGAAAAAACTGAAGTCAGCTCTCGGGGGCGGATCGCTTCTGACAGACGAGCCCATGGGAAACCACTGCAGCTTCCGCTGCGGAGGGCGGGCCGCGTATTTCTGCGAGCCCGCGGACGCAGAAGGGCTCGCGGCCGTGATAAAACTGCTCAAAAGCGAGGGCAGGGAATACCTGATACTCGGCAACGGGAGCAACGTGCTGTTCAAGGACAGCGGCTACGGCGGAGCCGTGGTGCATATAGGCAGGGAAGGGGAGTTCGCCGCGGTGAGCGTGGACGGGAGCCTTGTGACTGCCGGCGCCGGCGCCGCTTTTTCAGCTGTGTCGCGCGAGGCCGCGGCCTCCGGGCTCAGCGGGCTCGAATTCGCCTGCGGCATCCCCGGAAGCGTCGGCGGCGCGGTGTTCATGAACGCGGGCGCCTACGAGCAGGACGTCAAGGCCGTTCTGCGCTCCGTGAAGTGCATGGACGCAGAAGGCAATTTGAAGGTCCGCCAAGCTGAGGAGCTCGGTCTTTCTTACAGGCACTCGGCCTTTGAGGATAACGGTGAGATCGTGCTCGAAGCGGTGTTTGAGCTGACGCCGGCTCCGCGCGAAGATGTCGAGGCGAAGATGGCAGACCTCACGAAGCGCAGGACCGAAAAGCAGCCGCTCCAGTACCCCAGCGCGGGCAGCTTCTTCAAGCGTCCCGAGGGGCATTTCGCGGGCAAGCTCATACAGGATTCGGGGCTCAAAGGCCTCAGGGTGGGCGGCGCGCAGGTCTCAGAGCTGCACGCGGGCTTCGTGATAAACGCGGGCGGCGCTACGGCAACTGATATAATCGACCTCATGAAGATAGTCCAGGAGACCGTCCTAGGCGACAGCGGCGTAATGCTGGAGCCTGAGGTCAGGATAATAGGCTGACATGGAAAATAGCAGACTCATTTACGACTTACATACACATACCACATACTCTCACGGCAAGGGGAGCATAGCCGACAACGCGGCCGCGGCTGCAGCCGCGGGCCTCAGCGTTCTCGGCATAGCCGACCACGGCCCCGGGCATCTTGGCTTCGGCCTCGACATAAAAAAAGTGCCTCAGATGCGGGCAGATATCGAAGCCCTGAAGGGCAGGTTCCCAGGCCTCGAAGTAAGGCTCGGCGTAGAGGCAAACATAATCAATCCCTCCGGCGAACTCGACGTGAGCAAAGAGGAGCAGAAGCTCTTCGACTTCATCGTCGCGGGCTATCACTACGGAACGCTTGGAGAAAAGCCTCTGAAGGCTGCAGGCGTCATGCTCGGCGGATACTGGTACGAGATGACAGGCAAAAGCAGCAGGACGGCTCTCGTCTACAACACCGATCTTGTCCTCGCGGCGCTTTATTCCAACGACATCAAGGTTCTGAGCCACCCCGGCGAGAAGGCTCCGTTCGACATCGACGCGATAGCGAAGGCCTGTGAAGAGACCGGTACGCTGATGGAGATAAACAACAAACACAACTGCCTGACGGCCGAAGGCATACGCACCGCCATGAAATATGACGTGAGCTTCATCCTCGGCAGCGACGCGCACGTGCCGGGAGACGTAGGCGCGACGAACCGCGCGTGGCCGAGGGTCATCGAATCAGGCCTTGATACTTCACGCATAGTCAATCTCAGACGGGAGGCGGACAGATGAAACTGATAATCGTGACGGGCCTTTCGGGCGCCGGCAAATCGCACGCTCTGCACTGCCTTGAAGACCTGGGCTATTACTGCGTGGACAACATGCCTCCCGCCCTCATGGACGAGTTCATACAGCTTTCGAGGAGCGCGGGTGAAATAGAAAAGGCCGCCTTCGGGGTCGACAGCCGCGGAGGCCAGTTCCTCAGCGACTTCATGGAGAGCCTTGAAGCCCTCCGCAGGGACAATATCGACGTTTCGGTGATGTTCTTCGAGGCTTCGGATGCTGCTCTCATCAGGCGATACAAGGAGACCCGCCGCAAGCATCCGCTTTCCGGACGCGGGACCATAGCCGAGGGCATCGCGAAGGAACGCGAGCTGATGTCGGAGATCAGAAAGAATTCCGACTACGTCATAGATACCAGCAGTCTCAAGACCGCAGGGCTCAACTCAAAGATACACAGCCTGCTCAGCCCCGGCGAGCAGACCGAGAACTTCACCATCACCGTCGAATCCTTCGGCTACAAAAAGGGCATCCCCGCGGAAGCCGACTGGGTGCTCGACGCGCGCTTCATACCGAACCCGTTCTACGTCGCAAGCCTCAAGAAGCTTACCGGCAACAACAAGAAGGTCAGGGACTACGTCATGAAGAGCAAGGAAGCCCAGAGCTTCGTGAGCCGCATCTGCGGACTTGCTCTCGACCTGATACCGAGCTACGTGCGCGAGGGCAAGTATAACCTGACGATCTGCATAGGCTGCACCGGCGGACGCCACCGCAGCGTCGCCACGGCGAACGCCCTGGCCGATCATTTTGAAGAGCTCGGCAAGCACGTGACGCTTATCCACCGCGATCTGTAATGAGTTTTTCATCCGACGTAAAAAAAGAACTGACCACGCTCGACCCCGGCAAGAAGTGCTGCCAGCTGGCCCAGATAGCCGGCATGATGCGCTTCGCGGGCAGCATCACCCTGAGCGGGGGAGGCATGGGCATCAAGGTCTCGACCACGGACCCTGCGGTCGCGAGGCTCTTCATCAATCTGATGAGGACCTATTTCGGCGCGAAGGCTTCTCTTTTCGTGGAGGAATCAGCCAGGCTCGCGCGCGGAAGGTCGTACAGCCTGCAGATCACTCCCGACATGAACGCGGACGCCATACTGCGCGAGGTCGGCATCCTTGCGGTGCGGGAGGGCAGCAACTACCTTACCGATGGACTTCCCAAAGACATAATAAAAAAACGCTGCTGCAAAAAGGCTATGCTGCGCGGCGTTTTTCTCGCCTCCGGCTCGGTAACGGACCCGGCGAGATCTTATCATCTTGAACTTAAATGCGACAGCCCCGAGATGGCTGACGACCTTATGAAGCTGCTCGGCTCCTTCGGCCTGAGGCCGAAGCTCACCGAAAGGCGCGGCAAGCAGGTCGTCTACATCAAGGAGAGCGAGCAGATCTCCGATTTTCTCAATATCATAGGAGCCTCGCAGATGTACTTCCGCTTTCAGGACGTGAAGATCACCCGCGAGCTCGTCAACACCGCCAACCGCATAAACAACTGCGAGTCGGCAAACATGGAAAAGACCGCGAGCGCAGCCCTCAGGCAGCGCCTCGACGTCGCCCTCATCGCGGCCGAACGCGGCCTGGACAGCCTTCCGGAAAAGCTCCGGCAGGCAGCGGTCCTGCGCCGCGACAACCCCGAGCTCTCGCTCGCCGAGCTCGCCGAGCTGGCCGACCCTCCCATCTCGAAATCAGGCCTCAACCACCGTTTCGAAAAGCTCTCCGCCATGGCCGAAGCTATACGCGCTGCGCAGTAAGGCGTTACTGCGCAGTTCTTATTTTTTGTCTATCGACTCCAGCAGCTTTTTGTAGGGCATCATCATGCCTTCGGTCATTTTGCCGCCGATCTTTTTCTTGAGCTTCTTGTTGTTCATCATGCCGCCAACAAGGTACATCGCCGCTATGCGGCCTTTTTTCTTCTGCGGGAAGTCGTAGAAGCCGTGTTCCTTGTAGAAGCGGTGGTCTTCGCGCATGAGGCCCTGCATCTGGTAGATCAGGTCGCGGAAGATCTTGAGGCCGCCGACGCCATAGAAGTTCTGCGGCTGCTGGTAGTCTTCGCGCACGGCGAACTCAAGCGTTTTGGCGAGAGTCTCGATCTGCCTTTCGCAGCTTTGCGCGCAGGCGGGGCCGGAACTGCAGGCAAGACCCGCGAGGAAATTGCCTCCAACCTGGGCGCGCGATTCGAGGAGCATGCGCACGTTGGGCTCGCGCTCGAGCGAGCCGTCGATAAGATAGCCGACCGGCTTGCCCATGGTCACCGTGCGGTGGCCGTTGCAGAACTGCCTGTCGTCGAACAGCTTGAAGCGGTATCCCATTGAATGGTCTTTGATCCTGAACGCGTATACCGTCGCGTCAGCCGTCTGTATGCCCTCGCGAAGGAGGCCGTCAAAGCCGTCCTTGTAGACGCACTTACCGTCCGCGGCGCAGTTGAAGCAGCCCAGGCAGCCTCCGGCGAAGGGAAAATCCGCGATGTCTATGACCTTTACGTTCATACTGCAGGTACGGATAAAGGCGTCGGTCATGGCCTTCAGGCAGGGGTCTGCTTCGAGTCCGTCGGCGACTAGAGCCACGGTCCCGCGCTTTGCTTTTGCGGCAGGGTCCGCCTTGAAAGAAACTTCAGGTTCCGCAGTTTCCGTCTTTGCGCCGCACTCATTGCATCCGTCTTTCGGAGCTTTCCTGAAGGCTCCCGCCTCGTACATCTTCGGCTCATAGCAGCCGTTTTCCACGCTCCACATCAGGAATTTGAAGAAATCCAGAGCTTCCTTCCGGCCCTTCTTTTTGAGCAGGTCGTCCATGTCGGCCGAAAGGCCTCGCACATAGTTGAGCCCGAGGTCGTCGCAGTTGTCCTGTATGAATCGGTGGGCGGTCACGTCGTAAAAATGCTTTGATGTGGTGATCTGTGTGGCAGGCTTTCCCGAAAGATTGATGCCGCTCTCCTTGATCAGCTCGATGAAGCGGTGAAGCTGAGCGGGCACGAGGAAGGTGTAGACCGGGTAGCAGAAGATGATGAGCTCAGCCTTGCGGAGCGCTTCGGCGCTGGGTTCAAAATCTTTTTCGATGGACCGGATCTTCCGCCCGGCGTCTATCACCTCGAAGCTGTGCTGCGGAAAGAACTTTCCGATATAGTTCACGGTCTGCAGCGTTATGCTGTTTTCCCCGGAAGGGGAGCCGTTGATCACGAGTATATTCATAAGTGCCTCCTTATATGCTCTTCATTATAACATGAAACACAAAGTCCCGGGCGAAAAGCGCAAAAGGGGCGATTTTACATTCTTGATAATGACAAAACAACGCGGCGGTTGTATAATTTATATATATGTAAATCTTGGCTTATTAAGGAGAATAAAGCTATGAAACTTAATCAGGAAGAGATCAAAAAGATAATGCCGCACCGTGACCCGATGCTCCTTGTCGACAGCGTCGAGGAGATGGTCCCGCTCGAAAGCATCGTCACAAAGTTCTACGTTTCCCCGGACAGAGACATCTTCAAGGGTCATTTTCCCGGGAACCCCGTGCTGCCCGGCGTTTATTCGGTCGAGTGCATGGCTCAGAGCTTCAATATCATGATGCTCTATGAAGGCAAGTACGTGGGCAAGACCCCGCTCTTCATCGGCATCAACAACGTGCGCTTCAGAAAGCCAGTCAAGCCCGGCGACACCATGGAAGTCCATGTAAAGCTGCTGTCCGAGCGCGAAGACAAGGCTATCGTAACAGGCGCTGCAGAAGTCTATACCGACGGCGACCTCGCTGCGAGCGGCGAAGTTTCCATCGCGATGAGATGATCACAAGGAGGACATTATGACTAATTGGTTACCGACTCTCGATGCAGTAAAAAAGTTCAAGGAAGCGATGGATTCCCCCAAGGGAGCCCTCGGCCCGTTCATGATCTCCAGAGACCCCGCTCTGTATGAAGCCGCAGGCCTCGCCGGTTATGATTTCGTACTCGTAGATATGGAGCACGGCGTCACCGCTTTCAGCAACCTCGTAGACGTTATCAGAGGCTGCAACAGCGTAGGCGTATGCCCCGTAGTCCGCGTTCCCAGAGGCACCGACATCTGGATCTCCAGAGCTCTCGACGTAGGCGCAGGCGCTCTCATGATCCCGCAGATCGATTCCGCCGAGCAGACCGCCGCAGCTATCGACGCGGCAAAGTTCAGCCCGATGGGCCACAGAGGACTTTCCAAGTACGTCCGCGCGGGCGCTTACAACGCTCTTACCGAAGACAAGATCTTCTATGAGAGAGGCAACGAGACCGCTATCGTCATCCAGGCTGAAGGCAAGAAGGCTTTCGAGAACATCGACGAGATCATGAGCGTTCCCGGAGTCGACGTAGTCTTCATCGGACCGTACGATCTTTCCAGCTCGCTCGGCCTCATCGGCCAGGTAGAGCATCCCGAAGTCGTTTCGATGATCAAGCAGATCGTCGCTCACGGCGCACAGCACGGCGTAAAGGTCGGCTGCTTCGCGGACACCGTAGAGAGGGGCATACAGCTCCGCGAGATGGGCGTCAAGTTCATCGGCTACGGCACCGACGTCAACATGTTCTATAAGTTCTGCAAGAACGACGTGGACAAGTTCGCCCTGTAATAACAACTATGAATATTTACGAGTCTGCGGAAGATTATCTTGAAATGATGCTCATGCTCAGGGAGAGCAAGGGCTACATCAGGTCGACCGATATAGCTGACGGTCTCGGCGTGACTAAGCCCAGTGTTTCGTATGCGGTCAAAAGGCTGCGAGAGAACGGCTACATCAACATGGCTCACGACGGAGAGATCACACTCACCGAAAAGGGCATGGAGATAGCTTCCGCGACCTATGACAAGCATAAGCTGATAAGCGCTCTGCTGCAGAAGATCGGCGTGAGCGAGAAGATCGCTCTGCGCGACGCGTGCAAGATCGAGCACGACATCAGCGACGAGACCTATGAGGCCCTGCTGCGTCATTGCAAAGATTATCTTGAAGACGATAAGAAAGAGAATTAGTTAATGGCAGATTGCAATCATGATTGCTCTTCGTGCGGCAAGGACTGCGCGGAAAGAGAAACGACCGATTTCAGCGCAAAGCTGAACAAGTATTCGAGTGTCGGCAAGGTTATAGCCGTCGTTTCAGGCAAGGGCGGAGTAGGCAAGAGCCTCGTGAGCTCGCTGCTCGCGGCTTCTGCCGCGCGCGCCGGCCTGAAGACCGCGCTTCTTGACGCCGACATCACCGGACCGTCCATCCCCAGGGCCTTCGGCCTCAAGGAAAAGGCGTTCGCTACAGAAGACGGCATTATCCCTGTCAAGAGCAAGGGCGGAGTGGACGTGATGTCCCTCAACCTGCTGCTCGAGAACGACACTGATCCTGTAGTCTGGAGGGGCCCGATCATCGCGGGAGCCGTAAAACAGTTCTGGACCGACGTCATCTGGCAGGATGAGGACGTGATGTTCATCGATATGCCGCCGGGGACCGGGGACGTTACTCTTACCGTATTCCAGTCGCTGCCTGTCGACGGCATCGTTATCGTGAGCACCCCTCAGGAGCTCGTGGGAATGATAGTCGAGAAGGCCGTGAAGATGGCAGATCTGATGCACATCCCCGTGTTCGCTCTCGTCGAGAACATGAGCTACGTCGAGTGCCCCGACTGCGGAAAGCGCATCGAGGTGTTCGGAAAGAGCCATATGGCGGAGCTTGCCGCGAAATACGGCATAAGGAACACTGCTTCTCTGCCCGTCAAGCCCGAGCTCGCCGAGCTCTGCGACGAAGGCCGCATAGAAGAATTCGAGGGCGATTGGCTCGAGGGTATTGTCAACGAGATAAAAAACATGTAAAATATGCGGGTAGGCTTTTTGCCTGCCCGTTCCCGCGGGGGTAGTTTAGCGGTAAAATGGGGCCTTCCCAAGGCTCAGTTGAGGGTTCGACTCCCTTCCTCCGCTCCAGATAAGGAAGCAGACTTTGATAGAAGGTCTGTTTCCTTTTTCTTTGCCCGAAATGCGGAAACGAAGGACCCGCAGCCGACTGAGCTTTCAAGCCTGCCGTAGCTTTTTCAGTTCCATTTTTGCGCGTCGGTGCACTAATTAGCTTACAGCGCTCAAAAAATGCACCCGATAACCCCATTTGGGTGCAAATAATCGCATTTTTTTGAATACGATGCACCCGGCTCAGAAAAGGCTCTCTGAGATGCGGGTTTATCACGCAGATCAAGGGGGTGTTATTTTGCCGTGGTGCATGAAAGACAGGGAAAACAGAAAATCGTGCACCATTTTGCCCGAAGGACCCCGAAAAGTGTGATAAAGCTGGGGTCAAACGGGCATTTCGGTGCATGAAAGAGACAAACAGCCGAAAATGTGCACCCTTCGACCATGTGGGCTCCACGTTGCAATGAAAAAAGCACCATCCGACCGGATGAACCTTCGCTTTAAATAGTGCGCCATCCGACCAAGCGGTCCTTCGCTTGAAATAGTGCCTCCTTAGGCCCGGAATGTTCGGGTCCTGTTATCTCCACCAGATAAAGAAGTAGAGTTTGATAGAAAGTCTGCTTCCTTTTTCTTTGCCCGAAACGCCCGACACCGATGTGTCTGCGGGTTTTCTTTATTTTCAGAGGCCGCCCCTTGTGATATTATAAATACTGGATAAATATAATTCACACTTAATGTGAATATACAGAGGTACAGACTATGAAAACGAAGAAGTTCCTCAGTGCGCTGATGGCCATATGCATGCTGATCGCGCTTTTGCCTGCGGCGGTCTTCGCGGACGGAGATCCCGTAACGATCGCCTCCCTTGACGACCTTACCGCATTCCGGGAACGCGTCAACGCAGGCGAGACGGATCTGGACGCCCTGATGACGGCGGATATCACAGGATATGGCGGATACGTATGGATCCCCATAGGCAGCGAAGAGCATCCCTACACCGGGACCTTTGACGGCGGCGGCCACACGATCGACGGTATCAGCGTCAAAGGCGACTTCGCCGACGCCGGCCTGTTCGGTGTTATCGGCAGCGGAGGAACGGTGAAGAACGTCAACGGCGGCGCCTGGATCTTTTACACGACCGCAGGCGCTGCCGCCGGCGGGATCGCGGGCAGGAACCTGGGCGGCACGATAGAAAACTGCTTTTATAATGACGATATAGAATACATAGATGCAGGGACCATAGCGGGCGGTATCGTCGGCGTGAACGAAGGCGTCGTAAAAGGCTGCAGATCACACTGCAATCTCTACAACAGGGCGGACGACGTCATCGTCGGCGGCATCGCAGGCGACAACAGAGGAACGGTGGTCGATTGCAGTTTCAGCTGGGTCTTCAGAGCCTGCAACGCCGCGGCGCTGGGCGGTATCGCGGGACGCAACAGCGCCTCCGGCATCGTGGAGCGTTGCTATAACTCAGGAAGCATCCTGGATATGGGAAGCGGCGCCTGTTTGGGCGGCCTGGCGGGCGAAAACTACGGCACGCTGAAAGACAGCTATAACATAGGCGGGATCGCCGGCGCCGAGGCCTCGTACATTGGAGGCATAGCGGGTCATAACGACGGAACGGTGACCGGCTGCTACAACATGGGCGACCTTGCGGGCGGCGAAGAGACCTGTCAGGGAGAAATCGCCGGCGGAGGCAGCGGATCTGCGGCGAACACTTTTTATCTTGCCGATACCACCGGCGGGCAGGCTCTTTCCGCGGACGATTTCGCGGTTCAGGGCAGCTTTCCCGGCTGGGACTTCACAGGCGTCTGGGTCATGGAAAAGGCCTTTGAAAACATACCGGAGACTCAGAGCTTCGGCAGGCCGCTGCTGAGCTGGGAGGAGCATCCGGCGCCGCTGATCAAGATCAAAGTCTCGAATCCGCATCCCGGCATCGGAGACAGCATCACGATCACGATCTCTACCACACCTGTCATCGGAAACGACATTGTCGATTTATATTACAACGGAAAAAATCCTTCCTACATCAATCTTTATCAGGACGGGACCCGCAATTATATCAGGTCCATTTACAACCCCGGAACGATTACAATAACGGCGCATTTTGACGGGATACCCGATGCCTTTGAACGGTGCTCTGGTGCGGCAGCATTCGAGGTGAGCGACCCCGATCTGGAGCCCGTTAACTACTGGGATCCCATCGAAAACAGGGAAAAGACCCTTGCATTATATAATAAGGCGACCAATGAACGACCTCCTCAAGAAAAAGACTGGTGGGTAGTGTCTGAGGACATATCGGCCGCCTACCCTTACGCCTATTGTCTTGATTATGATACATGGGATGCCGACGTCGTGCTTTCCAACGGAACGACATTTACTAACGACGAGACGATATATGTCTGCGGAAAGCTCACGATCTGGGGCCAGAAGACAGCCCCCGGCGGGACCCCCGGCAGGCTGGTCCTTCCGGCCAGCAGGTATGGGGGAATAGAAGTCTTTCCTGATCCTGTCAGCGATTACGGCTACGCCGCCCTTGTCATCAACGGCGGAACTCTCGAGATCCACGGGACTGACGGTTACGGCGCTATATACGGCTCCGGCAGAGTCAGGATCAACAACGGAACGGTCTTTGCGACCGGCGGCAGCGGCGCTGTCGCCATATCCAACGAAAAACTCACCATCGCGGACGGTATGGCTGTTTGGGCTCCTGCCGACGCGGAGACTCCCGCCGCGGCGGAGGACCGCGTGACTGCCTGCCATACGCAGAACAGCGTAAAGATCGCGCCGTGCACCGATCACGATATCATAAACGGCGTGTGCCGGTGGTGCGGAGCTGAAGGCGCCGACGCCCCGGAGATCACAGCCCAGCCCGCGGATCTGCCGCTGATATACGGCTATGAGTCCGGCAATACACTCTCAGTAACGGCCACCGCTTCGGAGGGCCATACCATCAGCGGGTACCAGTGGTATTCCAACACGAGTGCTGACAACACCAGCGGAACGGCCATTGCAGGCGCGACCGGATCAAGTTATACCGTTCCTGCCGGCAAGAGCGCGGGAACGTCGGAATACTACTACTGCGTCGTCACCGCAGAGCGCACCGATATCCAGAAGACCGCGGAGGCAGTGTCGAGCCCGGCGGCGGTGACGGTAGGCAAAAAGGCTCTCACCGTCACGGCGAAGAATCAGTCTTACGTTTACAACGGTTCCCCGCAGGGCGAAAGCAGCACGGCTTACGACGACCCTGCGGAGATCGCCGAAAAGGTCACGGTCACAGGCCTTGCGGGCAGCGATGCGCTGACGGGCGTCGTCCTGAACGGACTGGAGACCGGCGCCGGCATCTACGACGCGAAGATCACTGTGAGCGGTGCCGCGGTCGGCAGCGCGACAGATAATTACGATATCACCTATGTGCCGGGCAGGCTGACCATCGCCCCTGCGGCGGAGCTGACGCCTGCCGCGGTATTTACCGCCACGGGCCCTGATACCGGCACGATCTCCGGCCTCACGGACGGCGGACATTATTCAGTCTCCGGCGCGGCTGCGGCAGACTTCACCCTTACGGGAGGGACCTCGTACGACCTGACCGGCGTTTCGGCCGGTACGCTCTCCGTCGTGAAAAAAGGCGACGGTACGAATACGGTCGACAGCGACGCACAGACGATCACGGTGACGAAAGCCGGGACGCCGGCGCTGACGGCATCGCAGCCGGCAATTACCGGCGGCACCGGCAGCATCCCCACCGCGGCAGTCCATGAGATCAGCACCGACGGCGCGATCTGGACAGACTGCGCCGGAGAGACGGCCGACCTTGATCCCGGTACATATTACGTCCGCGTCAAGGCCTCCGGCTCCGCGCTCGCTTCCGACGCGCAGACGCTGACCATCACCGCGTATACGCCTCCTTACACGTACAGCGGTGATCCTGAACCTGAACCCGTCACGGAAACGAAGAGCGGTTCCACGATCACTTCCGCTGAACTCGACCGGCTGATCAGCGAGGACAAAACGCTGACCGTTGAAGCAGAAGACGGCACAAAGGCCGAACTCAGCAGCGAAGCCTTAAAGGCTATCGCGGAGCAGGCTTCAGGCAGCATAAAGATCGAGCTTACAAAAGAAACGCCGGCCGATGGCGATGCCCCGGACAAAACAGATACCAGGACAGAGTATGACCTGACTGTCAGCGCTGACGGAAAGACAGTCGATTTTGACGGAAAGGTCGATATCATACCCGAAGGATCTTCAGACGCGGCGGGAACAGCTCTGCGCACCGCGTCCATCAAGGAAAGCGGCGGCAGCAGGCACTTCGTCGTGAGCAGCGATCCCTTCCCGTTCACCGACGTACCGGCAGGCAGCTACTACTACGACGCGGTAAGCTGGGCCGAACTGCTGGGCATCACGGACGGCGTCGGCGGAGAAAGGTTCGATCCGGCCGGCAAATGCAAACGCGCCCAGATGGTGACCTTCCTCTGGCGCGCGGCAGGAAAGCCTGAGCCGAAGACCGCGGACTGTCCGTTTACCGACGTCGACCCGCAGGCTTACTACTACAAGGCGCTGCTCTGGGCATATGAGAACGGTATCGTGCAGGGCATCGGCGGCGGCCGCTTCGCCCCGGACGGCAACTGCGACCGAGCCCAGGCTGTGACGTTCCTGTTCCGTTCGCTCGGCGGGAAGGCTGGTGGCAGCATCCCGTTCGTCGATGCTGCGGAAGACAGATATTATTCCGACGCGGTCAGATGGGCCTATGAGAACGGCGTGGCTGAAGGCACGACGCCATCGACCTTCAGCCCGGACGACGACTGCCTCCGCTGTCAGATCGTGACCTTTCTCTATAGGGCGTATTCAGAATAACAACTCGTTTGCTTTGAACCCACGCACCCTCATTTGCACCCATAGGCAGTTATTCTATCCAAATATGATTACCTTACCAGAAAAAAGCCCGCAGTCCTGAGTGACTGCGGGGCTTTTGTTTGCCGTTTTCAGGGCTGCATGATCTCGTCGTATAGGAAGAGCATGAGGCCGCAGCCTTCGGGCGCCCTGAGAGACTGAAGCTGGTCGTACGTGGCGTGCAGCGTGAACGCGGTGCGCTGAGCTTCCCCGTCCTGCAGGACGGTCTCGATCGCGACGATCGGACCCTGTGCGCCGAATTCTGAAGAGAACTTGTCGATCAGGACGTCGCTCCATTCAAGCGGCTGTTCGTCTTCGAACAGATCGACGTAAACGCGGTAAAGGACATCGTCGCCGTATTGCTTCATTGCGTCCATGGCGTTCCTCAGCGGTATCGAACAACAGACTTCGCCGTTCTTCGGCGCGGCGTAGCAGGCGTCAACGGATCCCATGTCTCCGTACGAGCTTATCATCTGCCTGTATTTGACGGATTCAGGATCGGCCGATGCTGCTCCTCCGGCAGCGACAGGCTGGTCGACGCCCATATTGACGCTGCCGGGATCGGCGGCGGTGACGGTGACGTACTGGCCGTCGGTATGCTCTATATATGCCGGAGCCTGGCCCGCCGGTGCGGCCGTGGTGTCAGCTCCTTCAGTGTAGAGATCTTTTACCGGTTCTGAAGCAGGTTCGACGACAGTTTCTCTTGCGGGCTCTGAAGGCGCTGATGTGCTTTCCATGCTGCCCGACGCCGCGGACGCGGGCGTCTCTCCCGGGACCCTGTTGAATATGCCGTTCCTGTAAGCCGTGGAACCGATGAGGACCACTATCGCCAGCGACGCCGCCATGGCGACGTACTGCGTCACGTTGCGGCGCCTTCTGCCGCGGACCGAAATGTTTTTGCGTCCGTCGCCTGCCGCGGCGGCATCACTGTCCAGAGCTTCCGCCAGAAGCTCCTCGTCTATGAAATTTATACCTTTGAACAGATCTTTGCCTGTCATATCTCAATACCTTCCTTTTCAAGAAAACCCCTGAGCCTTTCCCTCGTGCGCATGAGCGTGCTCTTGACCTTGCTTTCTGAAAAGCCCAGTTTTTCCGCGGTCTCGGCGGTGCTGAGAGCAAGAAAGTAGCGGTTCAGGAAGACCGCGCGCGCGTCTTCGCCGAGCGTCCTGACGAACGCGCTGAGCAGCTCTCCGAGCTCTGAAGCTTCAAAGCTTTTTTCCGCCATCACGTCGGGCACGCACTGCTGCAGCTCGTCGGTGAGCTCGACCAGCTCAGCGCTGCGCTTTGCGGCATTTGCGGCTTCAAGCCTGGTGAGGGCGGAGTTGCGCGTGATCTTAGCCAGGTATGCGAAAAAGTGCCTGGGCTGCTGAGGGGGAATGGAGTTCCATGCCTTGAAGTAAGTATCGCTCTCGCATTCCTTAGCGTCTTCTTCGCTGCGCAGCAGGCCGTAGGCAAGACCGTGAAGCCTGCTGCCGTAGCGGTTCCTCGTCTCTTCTATCGCCGCCTCGTCGCGGCTGTTGTAAAGCTCGATTATGCGTTCGTCTTCCATGGATGCTTTCTGCGGGATCAGCACTGCCCGCAAGTAATGAAAAGGCCTTTCACTATTATAGACCGTAAAAGGGCGGGGCGGGTCGCGGGGCGGTAAAAAAAAGACCGGAAATCATGTCTGCATGCTTCCGGTCTGTGCTATCCGTTTGTCAGTGTTTGCAGTATTGCGGCTGCGGCCTGATCAGTTCCCGGTCTCGATAACGGGATCGTCGAGTGTGATGATCTGGTCGGGCTCGGCGAAGAGCACTCCGTCCTCGGCGGAGAGATCTTTAATGAGCGCTGAGAGCCCGGCCTCGTCCATGTCGCTGGCGGTATTGAGCGCGTACATGTGGAGAGCGTCGTAATCGTAGAGGACCTCGAGACCGTACTTGCCGAGCAGGGCGTCAAGCTGTTCCTGTGTGAAGCCTTCATCGACCGAAACGATGACTGTTCTCGGCGAATACTGCGGGACAGCCCCGGTCTGTGCGGGCGTAGTGCTGTCAGTTTCCTTGGCTGTGTATTCCGCGAGGAAGCAGATCATCTCGTCGGCTTCGCTGCGGCCGTTTGAGTAGTCCATGCTGAGGCCTCTGGGGCTAGTGATGGCAAAGCTGTAATCCTTGCCGTCCATGTTCTGGGTCCAGGTGATGACCTTGGCTCCGTCGTCATCTCCGCGCATCTCGACCGCTGCGAACGGATAATCGGCCATGGCTCCCATGGGGTACTGGGTGTAGTCCCCGTCGACAGGCTCGGTGCCTTCGGCCTTGCGTATGCGCAGTATCTCTTCGTCTCCGGCGTAATAGACTGCTTCGATCATTTTTGTGTCGCCGGCGTCCATGACGCGCCAGACGTATTCGGTCGCTCCTTCTATGATCGCGGGCACGTGCATCTTGAAGCCTGCCGCCGCTTCGGCCTCTTCGAGGCTGCCGTATTCGGTAAAGGGGTTAGGGATCTGCATCTGGCTACCTCCCTGGCTGCCGGCTGACTGCTGGGTCCCGGCGCTGTCCGTTTTCACTCCCTGCGCTTCGGTTCCGCCTTCGTTGCTTTTCTTTGCGCATCCCGCGCAAAGCATCATGGCTGCGGAAAGCATTATCGCGATGATCTTTTTATTCATTTATGTTTACCTTCTTTCATATCTGATGCGGAGGTCTTCCCCGACACCTATAAAGACGGGATCTTCCCGGATTTGGTTACATCCTGAATGAAATAGATCCGGTCTGCCGGGCTCATTCGCAGGGGAAGTCTGTCACGGTGCGGGTGCAGGCGTTGATGACAGTGCAGCCCGAGCGTTCGAAGCGCGGAGCCTCGCCGCGGTAGTTGTAGGAGTGAACGTGGCCGTATACCATGAGGGCGGGACGGTAAGTGTCTATGAGTGGAAGGAAGGCTTCGAAGCCGCGGTGGCAGGGGTCTTCGAGGTCTCCGAGGCCTCTGGCGGGAGCATGGGTGAGCAGGATGTCGATACCGCCCGCTTTTCTGATACTGCGCGAGAGCCTTCGTACGCGGCGCTTCATCTGCGCTTCCGAGTACTGATACTCGCCGCCGCTGTAAAGGCTGCATCCACCCAGGCCCGCGATGCGGAGCCCGCAGGCTTCGACCACGCGGCCGTCTGCGCATTCGCAGCCCTCCGGCGGGCGCGTCAGAAAGGAAGTGTCGTGGTTTCCCGGCACGTAGATCAGCGGTTTGTTGGTCATGGTCACGAGAAACTCAAGATACTCCGCCTTCAGGTCTCCCGCGGAGAGTATCAGGTCGATGCCGGCAAGGCAGCCGGGCCGGTAATAGTCCCAGATGGCGGGATCTTCCGCGTCTGATAACAACAGCAGCTTCATTTTATCGGTTCGGGAGGGATGGATTCACGGTGCAGGCCCATCATGCGGACTGTCTGCTGTGAAGCGGGGCTGATCTCGCTGAAGCCGGGGATGCGGCCGTCGACGTTGTCAGCGAGCCAGTCCATTTCGAGCAGCTCTTCGGGGGTAAGGTCGCGGAGCCCGTCGTTCCTCAGCACGCCGCTCTGATCGCTGACGCGGGTGCGGAAGGGCTGAACGCTGCCGTCCCTGAGGCCGTTCTTGAGTATCCACGCGAGGCTGCAGACCCCGTCGGGCAGGCTCTTTGAAAGCTCGACGTCAAGGGCGCCGCTGTCCATGCCCCACCAGTAGTTGACGGCGGAATCGTGCGGCGCGTCCTTCCATGCGCCGCTGAAGATGCCGCGGACTATCTTTTCGTAAACTATGCCCCAGTTCCAGCGCGGAAGGGCGAGGGTCGTGAGGAAGCCTTCGTTTGAAAGGCTGTAAAGCCCCCAGTCGAGCGCCCTGTGCAGGTTCTGGCGGTCTGCTGCGTCGCGGTTGGAGATGACGCGGACCCCGGCGTCCGTAAGTTCCTTTATCGGGTCTCCTGGAGTGCAGCTCCAGACAAGTTTAATTCGCGCGCCCGGAGCGGTCATCCTCGCGCCGAGAGCGAAGGCGTTTATCTGGGCCGGGACCCCGTAGATCGGGTAGTTCGAGACGTAGCCTATGGTGCCGCTGCCGCACATCGCGCCTGCGACGGCGCCGGTGATGAACTTGCATTCGTGTATGCGGCAGTAATAGCTGCGCACGCTTTTATACGGCTGAGCGAGCGAGCAATCGAGTATCTTTATGTTTTCGTGCTCCGCGGCGAACTTGCGGCAGGCGCTCATCATTCCGGGAGTAGTCGCGAATATGAGCTGCGCGCCGTCTGCCGCGGCATGCTTCATCGCTGCTTCAAAATCGTGGTCGAAGGCCTCGTAGCCGCGCACGCTGACCGCGCTGCCGAGGGTCTGTTCGAGGTGGCGGCTGCCGAGCATGTGCGCGTGCGTCCAGGCGCTTTGCCTGGGCGGAAAGGCGTAGATGAAGGCGATATTGATGTGGTCGGGGACCGCGATGTTTATGACCTTTGAGATAAGGCTTTTGTCCTTTTCTGACGGGGCGGTTCGTATCTCGATCGCGCTGCCGTCTTTGGATTCGACGTCTTCCTTAATTTTCTGCAGGGTCTTAAGCAGCTCCGCGGGAGTCTTTTCCTTTATCGCTGAGAACGGGTAGAGCTCGAGCCAGATGAGCAGGGCTTCCGCCGCGGTCGGCGAGGATGGCAGGGCGGCGGGAGCCGTATCCGCTCCGGACGCCAGACCTGTCCTGATGCTTTCATAGGCTTCCCTGAACTTCTGGAAGCCCGCGGAAAAAGCGAGCCTTTCGGAGTCTGTCCATATGTGGTCAGGCTCAAAGCCCAGGGCTGCCTGCAGCCTCGCGTAGGAACCCGCCCTGGTGAACTCTATGCCGTACAGGCCTGAAAGCCCGTAGAAATCAAGGAACTCGCCGTACAGCTCAGCGGCGGCTCCTGCGTCTTTGCCGGGCAGCACCCTCGTGACATTGCAGGCGATCGAAGCCGCGCCCAGAGCCTTGAGCACGCTGACGCGCTTGTTGCCTTCCTGCACGTAAAAACGGCCTAGGTATTCGAAACACTGCACCGGTTCGCGTATGCCCTCGCCTTCGAGCTGCGCCTCGGCGAGGCGCATCCATTTGGCCGCGAATTCGGTGTCCGGCTCCAGCAGTGGCATGAAGTTGCCCGCGAGCGCGCTGACTCTTCCTGGTGTTTTTGTCCCGGTAATCAGTTCCGCCGGCACGTTGATAACGCCCAGTTCGACGGTTCCCGCGCCTTCGCCCGGCTTTACGAGCGCGTCAAGTACGGGCGGGCAGGGGTCTGCTCCCCGCGCCGTCATCGCCTTATAGTATTTCTGTCCTTCCCTGAGAGCCTTCGCGTAAAGCTCCGCGGTACTGTTAGTCATATCGTGTCTCCATAATAAGTAAACTGTTAAAAGTATGATAGCACCTTGCCGGGAATTATTGTATAATTATTTATGTATTAGCTTTTGAAGATCAACTGAAGGTACGATTATGGATTATCAGAGTACAAGAAACAGCGCGCTTACCGCTGATTCCGCGCAGGCGGTGCTGCAGGGCATAGCCCCGGACGGAGGCCTGTATATCGCGGACCCCGCGAAGCTTGATTTCGACTGGGAGGCCGCGCTCGAATGCGACGCGCGCGGAATGTCCGAGCGCATACTTCACGCGCTGCTCCCCGATTTCCCCGACATGAAGGGCATAGTGGAGCGCAGCTATAAGGATAAGTTCGAGACCGAAGACCTTACTCCGACCGTGCAGGTCGGCGACAGGTACGTTCTCGAGCTGTTCAGGGGACCAACCAGCGCGTTCAAGGACGTCGCTCTGAGCGTGCTGCCGCAGCTCGTGACCGAGGCCAGAAAACTCGAGGGCGCGGACGGAGACGTGGTAATACTGACCGCGACCAGCGGCGACACCGGCAAGGCGGCTCTCGAGGGCTTCCACGACGTGCCCGGCACCCGCATCATGGTCTTCTACCCGTATAAGGGCGTGAGCAAGGTGCAGGAGCTGCAGATGAGCACTCAGAAGGGCAGCAACGTCAAGGTCTGCGCGGTGCGCGGCAACTTCGACGACGCCCAGACAGGCGTCAAGAACGTCTTCGCTGCCTGCAAAAATAAAGACTTGGGCGGCAGGAGCCTCAGCTCTGCCAATTCGATCAATATCGGCCGCCTGGCTCCGCAGGTCATGTACTATTTCAAGGCCTATGCCGACCTCGTAAAGATGGGCCGCATCAAGACAGGTGACACCGTCCACTACGTGGTCCCCACAGGCAATTTCGGCGACATACTCGCCGGCTACTTCGCGAAGCTGCTCGGCCTGCCCGTAGGCATGCTGATCTGCGCGTCCAACGCCAACAACGTGCTCACCGACTTTATAAGCACCGGCACCTACGACAAGCGCCGCGAGTTCTTCAAGACCACCTCGCCGTCCATGGATATACTCGTTTCGAGCAATCTGGAGCGCCTGCTCTACCTGCTCAGCGGGGACGAGGCCTACGTCGCGGAGCTCATGAAAAAGCTCAGCACAGAGGGCGTCTACACCGTGAGCGATGAGCTGAAGGCAAAGCTGCAGGCCGTCATGGAATGCGGCTGCTGCGGCGACGCGGAGTCTCAGAAGACCATAGGCGAGGTCTTCGAAAAGTATCATTATCTGATGGACCCGCACACTTCGGTCGCCTGGAACGTCTCCGACAGGTTCATGGAAAAGGCCGCGGGCGAGCCCGTAGTGGTGCTTTCCACGGCTTCGCCCTACAAGTTCCCGGTCGCCTGCCTCAGGGCTCTGGGGCTTAAGCCCGCAGATGACGAGTTCGAGGTGATGAAGCAGCTCGAAGAGGCCAGCGGCATGCCCGTCCCGCCCAATCTCGCGGGGCTCCAGCAGGCCGAGGTTCTGCACACCGACGTCATCGACAAAGAGGATATGCTGGACTACGTTCTCGGCTATATCGCGAAATAGAAGGAGAGAGTTATGAACATCGTATGTCTTGATATGGAAGGGGTCCTCGTACCCGAGATCTGGATCGCGTTCTCTGAGGCTTCGGGCATTCCAGAGCTGCGCCGCACCACGCGTGACGAACCCGACTACAACAAGCTGATGAACTGGCGCATAGGCATCCTGAAGGAACACGGACTCGGGCTCAAGGAGATACAGGAGACCATCGCAAAGATCGACCCGCTGCCCGGCGCAAAGGAATTCCTCGACGAGCTGCGCGAGACTACCCAGGTGGTCATACTCAGCGACACCTTCGAACAGTTCGCCAAGCCACTCATGAAGAAGCTCGGCTGGCCGTCGATATACTGCAACACCCTTGAGGTCGCACCGGACGGGGAGATCACCGGCTTCAAGATGCGCTGCTCGCATTCCAAGCTGACCAGCGTAAAGGCTCTTCAGAGCATGGGCTTCGACACCATAGCCGCCGGAGACAGCTACAACGACCTCGAGATGATACAGGCCAGCAAGGCGGGCTTCCTGTTTAAGTCGACCGAGAAGATCAAGGCCGACCATCCGGAGATCCCGGCCTTCGAGGAGTTCGATGAGCTTCTTGCCGCGATTAAGGCGGTGCTCTGATATGAGATTCGGTTGCTGCGTTCCTGTAGATAAGTACGCGATGGGAGCCGCCGCGGGCTATGATTATATCGAGATACCCGGCTGGCAGCTCGCTTCGCTGAGCGGAGCCGAACTCGAGAGCCTGAAGGACGAGATGGACCGCGCGGGGGTCCCAATACTGCGCGTAAACTCGTACTGCAGCGGAAAGCCCGCGATATGCGGGCCCGGTTTCGACCCGGAGGCCGCAAGGGCCTACGCCGCGGACCTCATGACTAAGGCGTCCTTCCTGGGAGTAGAAAAGATAGGCATAGGGGCTCCCGCCGCCAGGCGCCTGCCCGAAGGCTTCGACGCAGACCTTGCCGACGCCCAGTGCGCGGAGTTCCTTAAGGTCAACTGCGAAGAGGCCGCGCCTTACGGCATCGACATTTTGCTCGAGGCCATACAGCCGGCGTTCTGCAACTACCTGAACGATACTGCCGTCGCCTATGAAAGGGTGAAGCTCCTCGGGATAGAGAACCTTCACATGGTCATCGACCTTTACCACATGAAGAACAACGGCGAGAGCCTGACCGACATGGGCTGGTATATGGACGAAGCGGGCCATGTGCACGTGAGCACCACAGGCCCGGAAAACACCCGCGGGCTCTTCGGCGCCGCGACGGCGGAAGAATGCGAAGAGTCGTTTGCGGCAATAAAAAACGCGGGCTACGACGGCACCGTGAGCATCGAACCCGATGCCGCGGCTGTTACGCCTGAGTCGCTTTCCGCGTGTCTTGATATTATGCGCCGCTGCGCGGGCTGACGGATGTCCGCCGCCTACGCGAGCAGCTTGTAGAGAATGGTATAGAGCTGCTGCGCTTCTTCCGGAGCGAGACTCATGCAGCTGCCGACCTTAAGTGGTACGGCGGCTGCTTTTTCTTTGAGCCCGCGTCCTGTCTCGGTGAGCAGTATGCGCACGCAGCGCTCGTCATCCTTGCAGCGGCAGCGTTCCACGAGGCCCTCGGCCTCGAGCTTTTTTAGGAGGGGAGTTATGGTGCCGCTGTCAAGCATGAGCTTTTCGCAGATGGAGCTGACGCTCTGGCAGTCTTCTTCCCAGAGCACCAGCATCACGATGTACTGCGTGTAGGTCAGCCCGAGGGGCTTCAGCACCGGAGTGTAGGCCGAAGTGATCTTCCTTGCCGCTGCGTAGAGAGGAAAGCAGAGCTGGTTCTTCAGCTTCAGAGCCTCATCCGGGTCAAAGCCCTCAGGTAATGAAATTGTAGCGTTGTTTTCGATAGCCATTATTTTCCGATGAGTTCGAGCACCTTGGCCTTGGGAACGGCTCCCACGGACCTGTTCACTGCTTCGCCGCCCTTGAAGACGATGGCGCAGGGGATGGACATGATGCCGTACTGAGCGGCGAGGTCTCCCTCTTCGTCCACGTTGATCTTGACGACCTTGACGTCGTCGTTCTCTTCGGCTACCTCGTCGAGGACGGGTCCGAACATCCTGCAGGGGCCGCACCAGGGCGCCCAGAAATCTGCGAGGACGGTCTTGTCGCTCTTGAGCACTTCTTCTTCGAAGTTAGCGGATGTTACGTTTACAGCTGCCATTGTGTGCCTCCTGTATTAGATAAGCTTTTCTACTGCTTCTGCGACGGACTTCATGGAAGCGGTCGGCTCGAAGCGGGCTGCTACATTGCCCTGGCGGTCTACGAGGAACTTGGTGAAGTTCCACTTGATGTCGGGGTTGTTCTTATAATCTTTGTCGATCTTCTTGAGCATGGCGGTCATGGCGATGGCCATGGGCCCCTTGCCGAAGCCTTCGAAGCCCTTCTGGGACTTCAGGTAAGTGAAGAGGGGCAGGGCGTTCTCGCCGTTGACGTCGCTCTTCTTCATCTGCGGGAACTGGGTGTTGTACTTGAGAGTGCAGAAATCGTGGATCTCTTCGTCTGTGCCCGGAGTCTGGCCTGCGAACTGGTTGCAGGGGACGTCGACTATCTCGAGGCCCTGATCGTGGAACTTTTCGTAGATCTCTTCGAGATCCTTGTACTGCGGGGTAAAGCCGCAGCCGGTGGCGGTATTGACTACGAGGACTACCTTGCCCTCGAACTCCTTCATGGAGACTTCTTCTCCGTTGGGTCTGGTTACTGAATGATCATAAAAACTCATGTGGTGACCTCCTTGATTATCTATCTGAAAGCTGTAATTAATATTTTTTACAATTAAATTGTATCAAATCTAATTTTATTGTCAAGAACTTTTTTATGTAGTTTGTGTGAATCAGCTGCACCCCTGTATAAAACGGGTAAAACGTTAAAAATGCATAACTATTAATGCATTTTGGGCATAAAACAGCAGTTTTTGCTTTTTATCCTTCGGATAGCGTGATATAATATTTTAGAATAATGCAGCTTTGAAGGGAGGACAGTATGGCTGAAGCACAGAAAAACGAAAAGGATCTGTTTGAACCAATCTGGAAGAACATTTATAATAAGTTGTTTGAACGCATAATCACGCTGGATATCGCTCCCGGCAGCAGGCTTTCAGAAGCCCAGCTGGCGGCGTCCATGGACGTGAGCAGATCCCCCGTAAAGGCCGCTCTCGACAAGCTCTGCGAAGACCGGCTGGTCGAAAAGCACAGCAGGGGAGGCTACAGGGTCCTCACCATGAGCCCGGCCGACTGCCTTGAGCTCTGCGAAGCAAGGCTCAGCATAGAAGGCCACGCAGCTTACCTGGCGGCAAAGAACATCAGCGCCAAGCAGCTCGATACACTCAAGGCTCTTCTTCAGGAGATACAGCGCATGGAGCGCGACCGCGACTTCAAGGATTATCCCGAGGTCGACTGCGCCTTCCACAGGACCATACTCGAGGCGGCTGAAAACGACCTGCTCGTCGAGATGCACGACATCATCGCCCCGAAGATCATGCGCTACCATCACTACGGCGTCAACATCAAGTCCGTCGACAACATGAAGCTGGTAGCCAACCATATAGCGATATATACAGCGCTCAAGAACCATCAGTCCAACACCGCGCGCGAGGAGATAACGGCAGATATCAGCCAGATGAAGATCGCGGCGGGCTTCCTGATGCAGAAGAAATAAAACCCGTTTTAGATGGAAGAACGCAGTCAGCAGCAAAAACGCACAGGCACATTCGTCGGCGGAGCCATCATACTTGGCTTCGCCGGTCTTCTTGTAAAGCTTCTCGGCGCTCTGTTCAGGATACCTCTGGGCAATATAATCGGCGACGACGGGATGGGTTACTACCAGACTGCCTATCCGATATATAACCTGTTCCTGACCATTGCCACAGCCGGCATTCCCACGGCTATCGCGAGGATGACGTCCGAGCGCTATGCCATAGACCGTCCCTACGAAGCCTACAGGGTGTTCCGCATATCCTCGGTCCTGCTTTTCGCGACCGGGGCGCTTTCGTGCGGCATTTTCTTCTTCGGCGCGGGGGCGATCTCCAACGCCGTCAAGGAGCCTGACGCTATCTACTGCATGCGTTCCATAGCCATCGCTCTGCTCTTCGTCCCACTGATGGGCTCCTTCAGGGGCTTCTTCCAGGGGAGGCAGAACATGAGGCCTACGGCCGTCTCTCAGGTCGTGGAACAGATCTTCAGGGTCGCCGTGGGGCTCTCGCTCACCGTGCTTCTGCTCGACAAAGGCCTTCCCATCGCGGCCGCAGGCGCGTCCTTCGGAGCCGCAGCCGGCGGGATATTCGGCTTTATCTGCATCCTTCTTATATATCGTAAGGAAAAGAAAAAGATAGACGCCGAGCTCGTCTGCGTGGACCGCACCCCAAAGGAGAGCACCAAAGACATACTCAAGACCATAATCGGCATCGCAGTGCCCATCACCATAGGCGCTTCCGTTATGCCTATCATAAACGCACTCGACACAGCCATCGTCAAGTCGCGGCTCATCGCCATAGGCTATGATTCGAACGTCGCGAGGGCTCTCTACGGCCAGCTCACCGGTATGGCCGCCCCGATAATCAACCTTCCCCAGGTCTTCACACAGGCTGTATCGATGAGCCTCGTGCCCGTGGTCGCCGCTTCCTTCAGAAGGGGGGACCGCGAGTTCATGAACAGGAACATCTCGCTGAGCCTGCGCTACGCCATGATAGTCAGCGCTCCCTGCGCCGCGGGCATCATAGTACTGGCTAAACCGATAATGAAGCTGCTCTATCCGTACCAGAGGGAAAGCGCCGTCTCGGCGGCGGGCTGCCTTGCAGTGCTTGCTGTGGGAACCGTGTTCCTGGCCCTCGTGCACGCGAGCACGGGCACCCTCCAGGGCATAGGCAAGCAGCAGATACCCGTGCTCAACCTCGGCTTCGGCGCGCTCGCAAAGGTCGGAGTGACCTATGTGCTCACCGCCGTTCCTTTCCTTAACGTAAAAGGAGCTGCCTGCGGCACTGTCGCGGCTTATCTGGTCGCCGCGCTGCTCAACATCCTGAGGGTGAAGCACTACACGGGAGTAAAGATAGAAGGCACCGCGACCTTCCTCAAACCGGTGTTCTGCGCCGCCGTAATGGGCGGCTTCGCCTACGGCGTGTACGCGCTCCTTGAGCCGCGCACAGGCAACGCCGTGGCTACGCTCCTTGCCGTTTTTGCCGGCGTTCTGGTCTACGCTCTGATGATCTTCATGACCCGCACGCTCAGCGCCGAGGAGCTCGAGAGTCTGCCCAAAGGCAAGAGGCTTAGCATGATACTGAAAAAGCTCCGCATACTGCGGTAAAATCACAATATATTGTGATAATTTTGTTAAATGTGTCGAAAAAACAACAATTTCGGGCCTCAGGGTATTGACAATCGCCCCGCTGTGTGGGAGAATAGCTGTGAAGTGAGCTGAAACCTTGCAAATAAAGGGCTCACGGCCATTTCACATCAATTCTGGCCCGTAAAAGGGCTAATAAATATTTATAGGAGGAATAAAATGAATAAGGCAGAACTCGTAGCAGCAATGGCAGCTAAGACCGGGCTTACCAAGAAGGACACCGAGGCAACTCTCGCAGCTTTCGTTGAAACTGTAGAGAAGGAACTCAAGAAGAAGGACGGAAAGGTCCAGCTCATCGGTTTCGGTACCTTTGAAATCAGAAGCAGAAAGGCCAGAACCGGCCGCAACCCGCAGAAGCCGGGCGAAGTCGTTAAGATCCCCGCTTCCAAGGCTCCGGTATTCAAGGCTGGCAAGGCTTTCAAGGACGCTGTCAACAAGAAGTAATCTGACTTCAGCATCAGTCATAAAAGAGGAGAGGCCTTCGGGCCTCTCTTTTTCGTCACGGAAGGGCAGTCTTCACTTGACGAACGATTGTTCTTTGGTGTATTATTTTTATATACCTGTTGTGAAAGATTTTAAAACATATTACAATGCTTCAATATGAGAGTAGATAAGTATTTAAAGATATCGAGACTGATCAAAAGGCGCACCGTCGCGCACGACGCCGCAGAGAGCGAGCGCATACTCGTAAACGGCAAGCTCGCAAAGCCCGGCACTCAGGTCAAGGCCGGCGACGTGATCTGCATACGCTTCGGCAATTCCGAGATGACCGTCAGGGTCCTTTCGACCCCCGATTTCGTGTCAAAGGACGGAGCCGCCGAACTATATGAGGTGATCTCCTGATGCTTGAAAAGAGCGGACGTTTCAAACTCGTGGCTCCCTACGGGCTCACCGGAGACCAGCCCCAGGCTGTCGATAAGCTCGCGGAGGGTATTTTAGCGGGCAAAAAGCACCAGACCCTGCTCGGCGTAACGGGCTCGGGCAAGACCTTCACGATGGCCAACGTCATCGAGAGGGTGCAGAAGCCCACTCTGGTGATCTCGCACAACAAGACTCTCGCGGCTCAGCTCTGCGGTGAGTTCAAGGAGTTCTTCCCCGACAGCGCGGTAGAATACTTCGTATCATATTACGATTACTATCAGCCGGAGGCATACGTACCTTCGACTGATACTTATATTGAAAAAGACTCGGACGTCAACGAGGAGATCGACAGGCTGCGCTATTCGGCGACAGCGGCCCTCATGGAGCGCAACGACGTGATAATCGTGGCCTCGGTCTCGTGCATATACGGCCTGGGCAGCCCTGAAGAATACACCGGGCAGATGATCTCGCTGAGGCCTGGCATGGTCAAGAGCCGCGAAGAGATACTCAGAGAGCTCGTCGAGATACAGTTCACCCGCAACGACATCACCTTTGAGCGCGGCACATTCAGGGTGAGGGGAGATATCATAGACATCATCCCCGCCGGCTGGGAGAATGCGATACGCGTCGAGATGTTCGGCGACGAGATAGAATCCATAAAGGAGCTGGACCCCCTAACGGGAGAGATAAAGGGCATACGCAGCCACGTGGCCATATTCCCGGCTTCGCACTACGCGACCTCTAAGGAACATATGGAAAGGGCGCTGGTCACCATAGAGCAGGAGCTCGAGGAGAGGCTGGTGTGGTTCCGCGACCGCGGAAAGCTGCTCGAGGCCCAGAGGCTGGAGCAGCGCACGCGCTACGACATGGAGATGCTGCGCGAGATAGGCATGTGCAAGGGCATAGAGAACTACTCGAGGCACCTCATCGGGAACCCTCCCGGAGCAAGGCCGTTCACCCTGATAGACTATTTCCCGAAAGATTTCCTTATAATCGTGGACGAATCCCACGCCATGCTGCCGCAGCTTAGGGCAATGGCCAACGGCGACAGGGCACGCAAGACGGCGCTCGTCGATTACGGCTTCCGCCTGCCTTCGGCTCTGGACAACAGGCCCCTGCGCTTCGACGAGTTCGAGGGGCTCGTGAACCAGATCATCTACGTGAGCGCCACTCCTGCCGAGTACGAGAAGGAAAAGTCCGGCGGCATAAGCGCACAGCAGGTGATAAGGCCGACAGGCCTGCTCGACCCGCCCATAGAGGTCGTTCCCACCGAGGGGCAGATAGACCACCTGATCGGGGAGATCAACAAAGAGGTGAAGCGCGGCTACCGCGTGCTGGTCACTACCCTTACAAAGAAGATGGCCGAGAGCCTCACCGAATACCTCAAGAACGTAGGCATACGCGTGCGTTACATGCACTCGGACATCGACACACTGGAGCGCAACGAGATACTGCGCGACCTGAGGCTCGGGGAATTCGACGTGCTGGTAGGCATCAACCTGCTGAGAGAGGGCCTCGACCTTCCGGAGGTATCGCTGGTCGCGATACTCGACGCCGACAAGGAGGGCTTCCTGCGCACCGAGACCTCGCTCATTCAGACCGTAGGGCGCGCTTCGCGCAACGCTGAAGGGCGGGTCATCATGTACGCCGACAGCATAAGCCCGGCCATGCGCGCGACCATAGACGAGACCTCGAGGCGCCGCTCCATACAGGAGGCGTACAACAGCGAGCACGGCATCACTCCGCAGACCATCAAAAAGGCCGTCCGCGACATCATCGAGATCACAAAGAAGGCGACTGCGGATGTCGAGACCTACGGAGACGTCGATCTGCTCGAGCTCACCAAGGGAGAGCTGGCAGATTACGCGGTCAAGCTCGAAAAGGAGATGCGCGCCGCCGCGAAGGAGCTGCAGTTCGAAAAGGCTGCCCTGCTGCGCGACAGGCTGCTTGAAGTTAAGAGTAAGTTGTAAAAATGCAGAAAGATCTTGTAATCAAGGGCGCGAGGGCCCACAACCTCAAGAATATAGACCTTACCATACCCAGGGACAAGCTCGTGGTCATCACCGGGCTTTCAGGCTCCGGCAAGTCTTCGCTCGCCTTCGACACCATCTACGCTGAGGGCCAGCGCCGCTACGTCGAGAGCCTTTCCGCCTATGCCAGGCAGTTCCTCGGCCAGCTCGACAAGCCCGACGTCGATTCCATCGACGGGCTTTCCCCGGCCATATCGATAGACCAGAAGACCACCAGCAAGAACCCGCGTTCCACGGTGGGCACGGTCACCGAGATCTACGATTATCTCAGGCTCCTTTACGCCCGCATAGGCGTGCCTCACTGCCCGGTCTGCGGGCGCGAGATAAGCAGCCAGACGGTAGACCAGATCGCGGGCAAGCTCATGGAGCTCGAAGAGGGCACCAGGCTCACCATGCTGGCGCCGGTCATACGCGGCAAGAAGGGGACTCACGAGAAGGTCCTGGAACGCATAAAGCGCGAGGGCTTCGAGCGCGTGCGCGTGGACGGCGAGGTCAGGAGCCTCAGCGAGGATGAGATAAGCCTGCAGAAGAGCTACAGGCATACGATAGAGATAGTCGTCGACCGAATAGTCGTAAGACCCGGCCAGGAAGGCCGCATCACAGAAAGCGTAGAACTTGCCGTGAGCCACGGAGAAGGGCTCGTTGGCGTGCTCGCCCAAAAGGGTGAGAAGAGCGAGGAGTTCCTCTTCAGCACCAGCCTTGCCTGCCCGGAGCACGGCATCAGCATCACAGACCTGGAGCCGCGCAGCTTCTCGTTCAACTCCCCGTTCGGAGCCTGCCCGCACTGCAACGGCCTCGGCTTCGTGGAGAGCTTCGACGAAGACATGATAATCGAGGACGAAGAGCTCTCGATCAACGACGGCGCTCTCGCCAAGGCTTACGCGAACATGGAGTTCGCGGGCTTTTACAAGCAGCTCGTGATGGCTCTGGCCGACTATCACCACGTGAGCCTCAGCACCCCGTACAAGGCGCTTTCCGCGCCGTTCAGGCACGAGCTGATGTACGGCACCGGCGGCCGCAAGCTCGATTATCATTACGTCAGGCGCGACGGGTCCCTCTCGCACAGGCACGACAGCTTCGAGGGCGTCATCCCCAATCTGATGCGCCGCCACGCGTATTCCAGCTCAGAGATGGTCAAGGCCAAGCTCGAGGAATACATGACAATAAACGAGTGCCCCGAATGCCGCGGCAAAAAGCTCAGGCCCGAGATACTCGCGGTCACTGTGGGCGGCAAAAATATCATCGAATACACAGAGCTCCCCGTGCGGGACGCTCTGGTCTTCACGGAGCATCTCGAAAAGACCCTGAGCGAAAAGGAGATGTCGATCGCAAGGCTCATCTTCAAGGAGATTCGTTCAAGGCTGAGCTTCCTCGTCGAAGTGGGGCTCGATTACCTGACGCTTTCAAGGGCTTCAGCGACTCTGTCGGGAGGCGAGGCCCAGCGCATAAGGCTCGCTACTCAGATCGGTTCATCGCTCGTGGGCGTAATGTATATACTGGACGAGCCGAGTATAGGCCTGCACCAGAAGGACAACCGCAAGCTGCTCGAGGCTCTGCGCAATCTCACTGACCTTGGCAATACCCTGATAGTCGTGGAACACGACCAGGAGACAATGGAGGCGGCGGACCAGATCATAGACATCGGCCCGGGCGCGGGCGTGTCGGGAGGCTATCTCGTAGCCCAGGGCAGCATCGATGATATCAAGGCCTGCAAGGAATCTATCACAGGACAGTACCTCTCGGGTGCTAAAAAAATCGAGGTTCCGGCTTTCAGAAGGCCGGGTAACGGAAAACATATTATCGTTCGTGGAGCCGCTGAGAACAATCTGAAGGATATCGACCTCGATATACCTCTCGGAGAGTTCGTTTGCGTGACCGGAGTCTCGGGCTCGGGCAAGAGCACCTTTGTAAACGAGATCCTTTACAAGGCAGCTTCCGAAACGCTCTACCGCAGCAAGGAAAGACCCGGAAAGCACAGGGCGATAGAAGGGCTCGAAAACATAGACAAGGTCATCAACATCGACCAGTCGCCGATCGGCCGCACCCCGCGCAGCAACCCTGCCACCTACACAGGCGTGTTCACGAACATCCGCGCGCTCTTCGCCGAAACGCAGGACGCCAAGATGCGCGGCTACAACCAGGGCCGCTTCAGCTTCAACGTTAAGGGCGGCCGCTGCGAGGCCTGCTCGGGCGACGGCATCATCAAGATAGAGATGAACTTCCTGCCCGACGTCTACGTGCCCTGCGAGGTCTGCCACGGCAGGCGCTACAACCGCGAGACCCTGGAGGTCAGGTACAAGGGGAAGAATATTTACGAAGTGCTCGACATGAGCGTCGACGAGGCCCTGAAGTTCTTCGAGAACATCCCGGCCATCGACCGCTACATGCGCACCCTGCACGAGGTCGGCCTCGGCTACATCAAGCTCGGCCAGCCCTCGACCCAGCTCTCCGGCGGCGAAGCCCAGCGCGTCAAGCTCGCGACAGAGCTTTCGAAGCGCGGCACCGGCCGCACGCTCTATATACTTGACGAGCCTACCACAGGCCTGCATTTCGCCGACGTCGACAAGCTCATCGACGTGCTGCAGCGCCTCGTTGACGCTGGCAACACAGTCGTCGTGATAGAGCACAACCTCGACGTTATCAAGACCGCAGACCACATCATCGACCTCGGTCCCGACGGCGGCGAGCGCGGCGGCACCGTAGTCGCCAGCGGCACTCCCGAAGAGGTCGCGAAGGTCAAGACCTCCTACACCGGGCAGTTCCTGAAAAATATGTTGAAATAGCCCTGCGGTTATCCGTTCAAAGAAAAAAGAAAGAGAGTCTGATGAAATTCATCAGACTCTCTCAGACTGAAGACAAAGACTGCTGCACCAAATAACGGGTACAGCAGTCTTTATTCTATGTAATCGATTTTTCACGAGTGGAAAGAATACTTGTTTTCTGAATCTGAGAAGAATTATGCCTT